>FUFK010046404.1_pt1 | contig 17188 bp, 22 predicted proteins | sample 1021851 | NCBI WGS metagenome assembly FUFK01 (sample SAMEA51879418, study PRJEB19060) | metagenome | reverse complement strand
ATTTTATTTAGTTTATTAATACGTATAATTAAAGAAATGTATTATTTACTAACTGGAATTATTGCAGTTTCAATACTTAGATATTTCAATTTAATTCCAAAAATGACGAGTAAGTTCTGGACATATGTTGATTACGCATTGGTTATTATTGCCTTTGTTTTATTACTTTCTCGAATACCACCCTTTTTTGCAGGAATTTTGCTTGCAGTTGTAGCTGGATATGCTTGGCGAAAAGGGTTTTTTGATAAATTTCGTTAAGAAGTAATANTTTTNNTCGTAATATTTGTTGTTAAATANNAGCCATCTCACAGCAAACACAAATATAACAATAGAAAATAACATTGTCATATTTGGAAATAGATAGAGTAAAGTAATTGATCCAATTATTGTTGCGAGTATCACTAACATCTTTTTTTACTCCGGTTTAAGAAAGGTTTTATTTCTTCCTTGGACCAAGTGGTATCTTTCCATTAATGCATCTTTGTCTGTCTCAACTGAGTCTGTTAGTTCTAGTTCTTCCATTAATTCAAATCTTCGATTTTTATAATCTATCTTAGTTGGGACTACCACAGCATCGAGTGNCTTACCAATATAATGAAATCCACTTTTAATAGTTTGGTTGGTTTTCATTTCGCCCTCAACTGTTAAATACAAAATAAATTTATCTTTTGATTTAAGTTGGTCAATAACTTGCTGTGTTACCCCTGTCGATTTTGCTCTCCAGACTGGTATCCCTCCAAAATTAAGTAGCACTTTGTTTTGAATCTTTCCAAATGGATGTGGTATTCCAAGCTTGTCAGGATTTTTTTTGAAAGGAAGAGGCACGACTATTCGTGTAAACATTGAAACAGAACCCAAAAAATAAAACTTCAAATCAGTTGCCAAGCACACTATGTATGCATAAATTGCATCAAACGTGGAAGAGTGTGGTGCAGATGCAATAATTATTCTTTTTTTATCAGGTAGATCTCCTACGATATCCCAATTAACAAGTTTTAAAAGAAACCTTCCGATAGGCCCAAGTATCTTTCTTTTTTTGTTTGGATGATTCTCGGTTTTAACGATTTGATTCATACCCTAATGCTACTGATTTGTTATATCTTTAACCTGTTTTGAAAGATTTGCTAAGTTTTTGTTATTGTAATTCACAATCCAGAGAACTACATATGCAACACCAACAAGGAAGAATAGAAATGCATACCCTCTACCAGGTCCACTGCCTACAAGTGGAATCAAGAAATCTACATTTGCTGGATAAAAAGTAAACTCTAAATAGTCCCCTAATGGTCCAGCAATAACTACTCCTAAAGGTCTTAGCATTTGAGCAATTGTTCCCCTAAGTGCTAATGCTCTGCCACGAATGTCTTCAGTAGTTATTGCTAACCATGCCCCAGATGAAACGGTGTATTGTACCGTTCCACTGACTCCACCAACTACACCATGTATACACAACAAAATAATGCTTGGTCTTACAGATCCTAAAATTAAACTCAACCCTCCTAAAAGACCACAATATATTGCGACCTTTAAATTTCCTTGCAGCCAGTTCGATAATCGCAGAGAAATAATTGAACCAAAAAGAAAAGCTATTCCTACACTTGATTCGACAATACCAAGACCCCTTGCATCAGTAAAACTTAAAATCATTGCTGGGAGCAGTACTGAAGTAAAGCCCCATAAAAAATTACCAATAGAAAAAATAAGTACCAAAGTTAATAAACCCTTTTGTTTTTTCAACCAGTTGTATGCTTCGACTAAATCAAAATAGATATTTTTAATATTTAATTTATTTTTTAACTCCACTTTTTTACTTTTAAATAAGGTGATTGTTGCAATACCAATTAAACAAGTGACTATGTCAAAAAGTATTACTCCTGGTAAGCCAAAAAATGAGTATATGAAAGCACCCCCTATTGGTCCTATAAGAACAGAGATTGCTTCTGCGCTTTCAAATAAAGCAGAGACTTTTGTTACTTCATGTTTTTTTACAACGTCACCTAGGAAAGCACTCCAGGTAGTCCAATGTGCTATTTCAAATATTCCAAATGCTAAAGCAAACGGAATTAGAAGAGTCAAGGTTAAAATATCGTTTAGAGCGAGATATCCAATCACACACATCAGCGATGCAATAGTTAAATCAAAGGTAATTATTAGCTGTTTTCTTGGAAACCTGTCAGCTAGTACACCTCCAAAAGGGCCAGTAACCACTCCTACTATTGCAACTACGAATAAAACTGTAGAAAGTGCGCTTGCTTTACCTGTTGTTTCAAATATCCATACACCAATGGCAAAAAATGACATGGCTGAACCCGTCCAAGAGATTGTTTGTCCAAACCAAAGAAGGTAAACTTTTTTACTCACTATTGCATGTTAAAAGAGTTTTTATCTATTTAACTAACTCTGTTAATAAACTTAGAAAGCCCTTTTTATCAGATTTTGTTACAACTCTAATATTTTGCTCTTCTTTTTCTGCATCAAAATAATCAACAATAGTCTGACCTCTTGTGATTCCATCTCTTGTGTCAACTACAACATGTAATTGTTGTGATTCCACAATTAGTTTATTATCTAGTGCTATTGCCATTGTTATTGGGTCCGGTAAGTCAAATCCATAAAAACCATATGTAGCGTGAGTAAGTTCTATAAGAGTTTTTTGTATATCAACACAAAAATCCGCATATTTTGTTTTGAGTAATTTCAAATTATTCATTTCTTCATCTTTTAACATTGCATATTTATAAGAATTATCCCAACCAACCATGGTGATTTGTAAGCCAGAATTAAAAACAATTTTTGCAGCTTCCGGATCTACCCAGATATTGTATTCTGCAGCTGAAGAGACGTTTCCTGTACCATCAGAAGTGCCTCCCATTACGTAACAATGTTCGATTTTATTCGTTATAGAAGGATCTTTCTGAATAGCATTTGCAATATTTGTAAGTGGACCAAGTGTGACGAGTGTAATTTCATTTGGATTTTCATTAAAAGAGTTTATTAAGTAATCTACTGCATTTTGATCTTCATACTTTTTATCTAGTGGTTTTATTCCAATATCACCCATGCCATCTATCCCATGAACACATTGTGCCGAGGCAGAGACCGGTGATAGTGATTTCACATGGGAGGCAAATTCATCTAATGTATGAAGCTCTTTGTACTCTCTGGTTAATGGTTTGTCTGCACCTGCGTAAACTTTTACTTCTATATCACATAGTTCTGTTGTAGCAAGTGTGTTTACAATGCCTTGCTTCAATGGAACGTTGCCAGAAACTATTGTAATTCCAAGAACTTCTACTCTCGGATCTCTAAGTGCCATGAGAATAGCAACAGCATCATCTGAGCCTGTATCAGCATCAATAATAAACTTTTTTTTATTCACTTTTATAACCCTGTAAAATAATAAACATATACAACTTGTTTTTGCTCTTAAATATGCATAGATTGTAATTAGAGCAAATTATGTTGAGCGAAAAAGCTGAAAAAACCAAAAACATTTACAAAAGAATGAGTTTTTTGATGTCTTTAGGTGTTGCTGAACCAGGTAATGTTTCAAAATTTATGGCTGGTTTTGTCAGGTATAACTTCAACAGTATGGCAAAGTTTTTTAGTGTTGCAAAAGATGCAAAATACCAAGAGCTTACTTTAGGTGGAGTGCCAACATGGAAAGTAACAACACCAAACTCTGATCCAAAAAAAGTACTGCTGTTTTTCCATGGTGGTGCCTATATGGTTGGTTCTCCAAAAGCATACTATCCAATGATGTCTTATATGGCAGATATAACAGGGTTCACTATTTTTGTTCCAGACTATAGACTTGCTCCTGAAAATCTTTTTCCATCTCAACTTGAAGATGGTGTTGCAACTTATAAAGCTTTAATTGACGAGCATGGTTACTCAAGTGATGAAATAGCAATAGGTGGTGATTCTGCAGGTGGTAATCTTTCTTTAGTTACTTTCTTAAAACTAAGAGAACTAAACGAGGCTTTGCCTGCTGCGATAATATGTATTTCTCCATGGGCAGATCCGGGCGCAACCGGTGAATCTTACAATGATGAAATGGCTGATAGAGACCCCTTGATAGGACCTCTGTTCAAAAAAATTTGGAGCAAATTTAATATGAAAAGCGCAATTGGTTACTACGTCAAAAAAGAAGATATTGATCAATCAAACCCTCTTATCTGTCCAATAAATGGGGATTTCTCTAGGTGTCCGCCTGTAATGATTCAGGTAGGTGCAGATGAACTTTTATTATCAGATTCTCGTTCAATGATTAAAGTATTCGAGAGAGATAGTGTTGTTCATGAATACAAAGAGTGGGAGAATCTTTGGCATGTGTTCCAACTTGATGGTGAAATGGAAGAGTCTACAAAATCTTTTGAAATGTTTAGAGATTTCCTAAATTTGTATATTGGAACTAAAGTTTAAAACTAAATGACCTTCGCACTAATCACAGGTAGCTCGGGTCATGTTGGTTCAAATCTTATTAGAGAACTTACAAAACAAAATTACAAAATTAGATGTATAGATTTTGACGGAGACCATAGAGCATACGAAGGATTTGATGTCGAGTTAATTAAAGGAGATATCACTCAAAAAGATTCATTAGTGCCAATTTTTAAAGATGTCGAGATTGTATTTCATACAGCAGCATTAATAAACCTAGATAGGCGATACAAAGACCAAATACGACTTGTAAATGTTTCTGGTACAGAAAATGTATGTCAAGCATCGTTAAATGCTGGAGTAAAAAAACTAATTCACTTTTCGTCTGTTGATGCTTTTTATAGATTCCCAATAGAGGAGCCTCTGCTTGAAGATCGTAAGCTGATCGATGACCCAAATGCAGTTCCTTATGATTTGTCCAAAGCAGATGGACAAAAAATTGTTATAAATTATTGTCAGCAAGGTTTAGATGCAAGCATTATTCATCCGACTTCAATAGTTGGACCAAATGACTTTAAGCCTGGACTTCCAATGCAAGAAATGGTCAACCTTGCAAATGGTAAGAGAAAAGTCCTTCCAAATTGGGGGTACAACTTTGTTGATGTAAGAGATTTATGTACAACAGCGATATCTGCTGTAAGTAAAGGAAAAACAGGGCAAAACTATATCGTTGGTGGCGATTATCATATGTATTCTTACATTGCAGAATTAATGGAAGAGCAGCTTGGAAGAACTGTTTTAATTGGAACTATTCCAAATTTTGTTTCTTACCTTGGGCTGCCCTACGAATATGCAAAATCTCTTATTAATAAGAAACCACGAGTACTAACAATAGACACTCTTCATACTGGAAAAACTGGAAATAAAGTCGTTCCAAGTACCCTTGCGCGTTCAGAACTTGGTCACAACCCAAGGCCTCTAAAGGAAACTATTCGTGACATGGTTTCTTTTTTTCAAAAAAGAGGTCTGATTAAGTAAGGTTTAGGATATACAATATGGCTGTGAATAAAAACTCAGTAGTAAACATTGCTGGCTATAAGTTTGAGCCTTTGGTTGATCCGGTTGATTTAGTATCTGTTTATCAACAAAAATGTGATGAACTTAAATTAAAAGGAACAATGCTAATCAGTAAAAACGGTATTAATTTTTCTCTTGCTGGTACTCAGCAAGCTACAGACACAATTATTGCTTTTCTTGAAGAAGACAATAGATTTTTAAATATTCCACTTAAAGTAACCTGCAGTGAAACCCAACCATTTAGAAGAATGAAAGTTCGCCTAAAAAAAGAAATTATCTCACTCGGTCGTAAAGACATTAATCCAAGAGAACTTACTGGTGAGAGGATAATGCCACAAGACTTGAAAAACCTTTTAGACAACAAAGAAGATGTTCTTTTGTTGGATACAAGAAATGAGTACGAGACTAGAGTTGGTAAATTTGAAAATGCAATTGATCTAAATTTAGATACATTTAGAGATTTTCCAAAAGCAATTGAATCACTTCCAAAAGAGTACAAAGACAAACAGATCGTTATGTACTGTACAGGTGGTATTCGTTGTGAAAAAGCGTCTGCAGTGATGATGAAAGCTGGGTTTGCAGACGTAAAACAACTAGAGGGTGGTGTCCTAGATTATTTTAAAGAGACTGGTGGTGCTTACTGGAAAGGTGATTGTTTTGTTTTTGACGAACGTGTAGCTCTGGATACAGAATTAAACGAGACAGAATACATTTACTGTTATATATGTAGAGAGCCACTGTCAGCTGAGGAAAAGGCATCTCTAGATTTTAAAATTAACGAATACTGTCCGTACTGCGTAAAAAAGACGGTTTAGTCGTCACCGAAGAACATTTGATTTCCACCATACGGAATATGTTCATCTTTTTCATAAATTTCAACAAATCTAGCTTTTAACTCGATTACTTTATCGATAATGCCTTTTTCTTTTAAATAGTTATATGGAGCTCTAAAAACTCTGTCTTCTATTTCTAGAAATTTATTTATCTTGTCTTTCATTGTGTTATAAAAATACAATATTTTGAAATTTATCAGTAATTTTTAGTGTTAAATTTTCGTTAACAAAGGTTTAACAACTAAATAAGCAGGGTTTAAGGGGGTTTTGATATCCTAAAAAAAGGAGGTAAATATGGAACAAATGACAATTTTATTATCAAAGTTTGAGAGTCACGATGAAGAGACTTTTCAAGCTCAAAAGGAAGTCTGGACTGAATATTCAAAAGAGTTTTCAGATGCTACTGGAGTTAAGTATTACTGGGCTCACCAAGAGCAGGAAGATGGGATTTACTATATTGGAGTAAATTTATTTCCTTCAAAAGAGTCGAGAGATGCCTGGATGGAAAGCTATGACGTAGATGCTGGAACGGCAGAGTTTGATGCAAAAATGGTAGAGAAAACTGGTAAAACTGCTGACGAAAGAGAGTCAGGAAAGTTACTTGAGATCAATATGACTGGAATGGATATTGATTTAACAAATCATTAAATTATGAAATCATTTATACGAGTCAATGTAATTGGTATTTCAGTATTTGGATTTACTGTTGCAGTTGCATTGCTCGTGTTTAATAATCAGTTCTTTGACTTTGTTGGAATAACCGTATCAGAAAACTATGCATTAAATCAAATAAAAGCAGATCTTGGTGGTCTTTGGATACTAGTTGGTATTTCGCCGCTACTTTGGCTAAGAACAAAAGATAATTTTTGGATAAGAATTCTTTTTGTCACTTTAGGGTTTGTAATGATTGCTAGGGTTATTAGCTTTGTACAAGAAGGACTTCATCCAATTTCTATTGTGTTACTAATTGGTGAGATTTGGCTGTTTTTATTTACTAGATACATCTTAGAAAAATATCCGGAGGGATCATTTTTTGACTGAAAGTAATCTACTTATCTTTAGATTGATTTAATTTATAAGGATTAGGTGAAGGTGGACAGCCAGGAGGACACTTAGGCTGAACAGTTCTTGTTTGTCCAGGAATAATAACTGGCGTTCCAGCTTCAACAAAGGCTATCGACCAACCCCAGTTTTCTGGATCCTCGATTTTTAGTTGTGTGTTTGTATTAAATCCAAATCCTTCGTAGTACTGATACATATAGCCCATACCTTTCCGCTTATTAAGAAAGCCTGACTCTCTTGTTTCACCATTATCCTGATTAAAGATAAATGTCATATTTAATGGTGATCCATTGGTCACAACTATAAAGTCAACTTTGGAGTTATTAGAAAATGGTAAATCAAGTGTTACGCTTCCATGTCCATGTTGGTTGAATATATAGTTATCTGTTTGAAACCCAAGTTCTGTAGAAAGTATCTCTTGTTTTGGATCTAAGTTAGCATCCCTTTCATCTCCATAAAAAACTACATCTAAGTACTCTCCACCAAAAGGGTGTTCTTCTGGTCCAATGTACCAACCCATTGAACTTGGTAGCCCTCTTGCCCTTGCCCAGTCATTACCGTAACTTGTGCTCTCCCAGCCCTCACTTGGATTTCTATATAAATTCGAGAACTCCTCGACAACATCTGCAGTAAAGATTGCTGGTGCCATTTCTTGTTCTTTATTTGGACCTACTTTCTCCATTATTGAAAAAGCAATATGACTTGAGGACTGCATCGTGCCAACCATCTCTTCTTCTGTTGGAACATACATATATCCGAGGATGTCACCTTTTTTAACAACTTGTCCGTTTTCGACTAAGAGATAATCTCTAAAAAAGCTCTGATCATCTTTAATAACATACCCTTCCATCTGATACAAAAAGCTGACAACATTGCCGTTGTTTTGTGCAAACTGTAATTTGAATAAATACGCGGAGTGCCACCATGGAGGATCTGAGTCTGAGTGGTCTACAACGTTGTAATACGAACCATTTCCTTGTGCCATCTGAATAATTCCATCTGCAACTGCATAAAGTGGTGGATAATCTGAGGCTTTGGTTGCTTCTCTCCATCTTGGATCTGTATTTGAGAAATATACTTGTGCATCATTGTGCGGTCTTGGTGAGCGTTTTCCTACATAAGGATGCCCTGCAATAATGTCTTCGAAATCAACAAAGAACCTATCACTTTTATTGGTCATAAACTCTTTTATGTCTGGAAGTGTTTGAAGTGTCAATGCACTGCTTTCTTTTTCTTCATCTTCAGATTGCTGATTAGAAGAAGTTTCGGGTTCATTTGTTTCATTAGTACTAGCAACGCTTGCATTTTCTGTACTTTGTGTTTTCTGATCCGTTTGTGTAGAGACGGTTTCTGCTGAACCACCACAAAAAGCTATCAACAAAAATACAATCGTGACTTTTTTCATAAAAATTAGTTTAATAGTTTAAATTCAAAAATAAGTACCTCTGATACTACGGTGGTGGTGGAGGTGGTGGTGCGTCTCCGCCGCCGCCTGGTGCATCATTTCCGCCGCCATTGTCTGGTGGAGGAGGTGGTTCATTTCCGCCTGGTGCATCATTTCCGCCGCCATTGTCTGGTGGAGGAGGTGGTNNATNTCCGCCTAGTGGTGNATCTCCTCCAGGTGGATTATCTTCTCCTCCAGGTGGTGGTGTATCTCCTCCAGGTGGTGGTNTATCTCCGCCAGGTGGTGGTTCATCTCCGCCAGGTGGTGGTTGCTGACCTTCATCTTCAGGCTGACAGCCAGGTGCATAAGGATTGTTTGCACAATCTTCTTCATTTTGTGAACCAGGTGGTGGTGTATCTCCTCCAGGTGGATTATCTTCTCCTCCAGGTGGTGGATTGTATCCTTCACCTTCTGGTGGTGGTGACTGACCTTCTTGGCCTCCACTTTGTGGGCATCCAGGTGCATAAGGATTATCATCACAATCTTGGTCTTGAATAATTCCATCCTGAGGCGGAGGTGGAGCTACACTTGAACAAGAAGGGTCATCAGGGTTTTCATCACAGTAATTTCCTGCAAATTCTGTATAATTTTCTGATTGATTTTGAAACTCTTCAGCCTTTTCAGCATTGCCCCAAAATCCTCTACTATCATCTGTTGGTGGTGGGCTGCCTTCTGGTGGACTTGCAAACGCTTCTCCTTGAACAGGTGCATTTCCTCCAGGTTGTTGTGCAAAACATAATGGATCTTGAGGATTTTCCTCACAGAGTGTACCTACATCTTCAGGATTAAATGCTTCAAATTGTTGTGCTCCTTCATTACCACCAGTAAACAAATCTGGTTGTCCAGGATTACCTTCATTAGAACAGCTTGGTTCGCTTTGGTTTTCTGGCAAAGAGCAGTCCACTACCAAATAATCATTATGACTACCATAACGATTTTCAGCTAAGTCTCCAGCACCATCAATCGCATTATAAAAAACTCCTTGTTGGGCTAGGTCTACATATGAGTCATCACTAAATAAGTTTCCAAGCACTTCTCCTGTGTCTAGATTTTCCTCACCATAATAATCTCTGAAACATTCTGGATGGTTAGGGTCTTTTGTACAGAAATCTGGCTTCTCTCCTGCACGTGCGTTTGGATCAGGAGCTGCATATTGTGCCAACAAACCTCCAGTTAATGGGCCTTGAAGTCCTCCACCTTGGCCAAAGCTAGAATCACACTCAGGTGCATCTGGTGTTTCATCACAGTACGCTGGAGCTACATATTCGCCACCAGAGTAAACGTCTGCAGGTTTATAATCTGGAGCACATTCAGGAGCTTCTGAATTGTCAACACAAAATCCTTCAGGTGGTCCTGATAATTCTTGCGGACCTCCGTAAATNTCAAACATATCGTCTCTATCTAATGCAAGTCCTTTTGAGTCTCCTACGTGTTCATGGAAAAAATCTCCCTGACCGCTACACATAGGGTCATCTGGATANTGAGNACAATCAACAGGTTCCCACTCATCACCTAAAACATCTTCATCNTAGACATGAAAAAATGTATAAACCGCTTGCGTGTTTCCACCACTACATTCAGGAGCTTCGGGATTATCAGCACAGAAAGAATCAACTTTAGGAGGAGCACCAAAGAATTTATTGCCTTGTTTGACACCTCCCTCTTCACAGTTTTCAGGATTTGCTTCACAGTATGCGCCTCCCTCTTCAAAAGCATCTCCAACATACTGTGGTCCATCAGCACATTCTGGTAACCATGGTTCTTCATCACAGTAACCAGGTTTTACACTGTTCTCTGTAAAGGTGTATTCAAATCCCATATCTTGAACCATGTCTTCTACAAAGTGGTTACCAGCAAAAGCCTGTGCAAGAAACTCTGGAGGTGGTGCACCAGCGGCACATTCAGGATCTTCTGGGTTATCAGCACAGAATGTTCCCTCAACAAATTGATCTTCTCCTGCGTTCACAAACATATTTGATGCAGCTAACGCCATTGCAGATGCCATATCGCCAGTGTTTGCTAGCTCATTAACAGCGTTTGTATCTGCTGAAATAAATTGCATCATGCCATGCTGTGCTCTGAAATTGTTGCCTTCATTGTGGTCAAACCCTAGATCTTCAAATGCTTCATTGTTATGCACTGATGCTGCGTCTGCAAAAGTACCAAAGAACTCAGATGTTGGTGGTAGTTCTTGTGCAACACCATCTTCAGGAGCTTCCTGCCAGTTTGCGTTTATAAATTCTTCAACAACTTCTTGTGGAACCGCTACCTCCTCAACTGCATCCGCTAAAACTTCAACTGATTCGGTCAAATCTTCTGGTGCCCCAGCAGCCACTAAAAGAGTTTGTGCTAAATCCATTCTCTTTGTGTCATTTTCAGTAAAGACAGCGTTGGCTGCAACATCTGCAGTTAAGTCTTCTGCACCCTCTGCTAAGTTTTCCTGGGTCTCTGCTTTACAGGTGTAGCTACACTCACCTTCCATATTTGAAACAAACTCATCAACAATCAAAGCAACGGTTGAGGAATCCTCATCTGTCCACCCAGAACCTCCAGTAGTACCACTACCCAGTTCTGTACCAGCTGTCTGCGAGACTGCAACAAGTACCGGTGTGCCCTCTTCATTTGGAAGTAGCTCACTAAATACTGCGTCATCACTTTCCTCACCGCCCTCTAAGACTGTGCTTGATGCAGATAATGTGGCAACGTCGTATTCAAACACACCTTCTGTACCATGAACAGAGAGCTCTGAGGTTGGGGTTACTATTTTTGCGAGTGAGGCACTCAAACCATCACTAAAAATATCATACGCAATACTTCCAGAAATTAAATCGACGATCAGTACTCTTGATTGAGCCTCCTCGTCATAGTCAAAACTTCGAACACTAATTACTGAATTACCTCCCATTAATAGTGATGAGCCATCTTCAAAAGACATTTGTGCTGTAGCGTCATCACCTGTTCTAATCTTTACACCCATCTCTAGTGGGGTGATCGCTGACAAAACCTCCCAGTCTTCAGAGGTGTCAGTGAATACTCCTGTTGCTCCAATTAATGGTTTTAATAATATTGGTGGTACGACTAATTCAGACTCATCATAAACCTCTCCAGTATCTGGTTCGCTCTCTGGAAGGGTAGTTGTCGTTGTTGTGTCAGGGTTTTGAGGTGTCTCAGTAGTAGCTTCGTCTGAATCTGAACCGCCTCCGCAGGCAGATAGAACTAAAAAAAGTACAAGTATTATGTGGTAAAATTTTTGCTTTACCAATTCTCCCCCCAATAAGTTTATTCTATATTTTCCTTCTTCCAGTTTCCAAAGAAAATGAATATATTTATTCATATCTTGAATAGAGGCTGAAATTGTTGAGCTTTTTAAAGTACTTTACTTTTAGTTGCACATGCTTGCACACATATGCACGGTTTTGCACGGTTTTTCTATAACTCAATATCAAAATCCAAAGTATCTAATATAGCTTGAGTCTCCTCACTCACATTATCACCAAAGTAAGTATTTTGATTTTTAAACATTTCCATTCCGAACGTGTTTGTAGGAAATGGACCATTTGAGTTGATTCTTTTTTTCGATAACGACTGATACAGCCAGAAAACATCTTTTGCAGATGCCTCATCGATTTTAGAGAACACACTGAGTGCTAGTTTCTCCATAACTAACGCATCTCTGTGTAATGTGTCTTCATATTTTTGTTGGGAGATAGCTCCCATTGCTAGTTGGATATCTTCTCTTTTTCGCCAACGACGTAGTGTGGATTCGTCCTTTCCTATTTGCTTGGCTATGTCTACATAGCTGTATCCCTGGCTCCAAAGGCTTAGAAACTCCAACTGTTCTGGTGTTAGATTTATATTTTTCTTCATAAAGCAGATAATGCTCTAAAAATTTCGAATTTAAGGTATTTCCGAGGTTTTTTTTAAATTTTATTTTCTATGTTGTATTTACCAAAAATGATCAAATTCGATAAAACTATATTAGTTGCTGTAATCTTTGCTTCGTCATTTATGTCTTCTTCTTGTTCTATACATTTAATGATGTTATTTATCATTCCAACTACACGTGGGTTGTCTAGTTCCCACATATCAGATTGTTTGCAGATTGCTTTTATAGTTTCTAAATCGATCAATGGACTCCTTTTTTAAATGGCATACTATGACTACTTTTATTTTGAAAAAGTGACAATTAAATTTAAATTTTTTTTAGAAAAGTATTTACCTTAGCCATAGCAAAGGATGAAAGAGAGATATTTTCAGGTGAGTTAACAAAGTATTCATTGAGACCTTGTTCATATACTGATTGCAATTTTTCATAATTAATTCCATATTGCTGTGATTTAAGTCTCAACGATTTAGCAGCAACTTTAGATATCTTCATATTTTGTTTCAATATCTATAACTTTGTGCCCCCTTACCTGGCTAATATACCCTCTCCAAAAATGAGCTGCCTCTTCAACAGTTCTCCAAGAAAACCCTTGATTAGGTGCATACTCAACCGTAATTATCATTTTTCCTTTATCTTCCATGTTCCTTTTCTTCTCTTTTCTGTCTTTCAAAATTAGTTTCTCTTAAACCTGTTTCTTTATAATTAGTCTCTATTTCTCTAAGAGCCTTTTCTAGAAGCCCTTTTGCGTAAACTGACATGTTCACACAACCAAATTGAATAAAAATGGCAAAAAAGTAAAAAAGAAATGATATATAGCACTAACCACCCAACCAAGAATTACTATTCCTCCTAAAATTTCATAACCATGCTTAAATATAATTCCAATCCCGGCAAAAATTCCAGTTACCAACCATCCAATAACATAAAATGGGAATAATAGCTTTTCAAAAAGTTTTTCAAATTTCGTCTTTTCTTTTTGAAGACGAATAGGCCTTTTGTTAAGGCAGATTTCACACTCAGATAAATCAATTTCATGTTCACACCAATCTATGACACAACAAGGAAATGACTCATCATCACCAAAATCATCTGCAGACCAGTCGTTAGGAACCATAATTTATTCTTCTTCCATCCTATAAGCCAAGTCTTCCATTTCATCTGCGCAAGGAATGCAGAAAGTAAAAGTTGGATTGTCAGAAAATATGTAATTTTCACATGAAATGCACTTTAGATTTTGGGTAGCCTCGATTTGTTCACCAAAAGCCTTGGTTAGAATGTGAATTTTCATGTAATGGTTTACAATCATTTCTTCATAGTTATCACTCATTAGAAACCTCATATCCATAGAAAGAAATTTCTTGTAGATGGCATTGCTCGACTCCTAAAGTGTTGTGACTAGATAAAATATTTATTCTCACGTATCTTGTTTTCTCGCTTTGTGGTGTGTCTATCCAAAGAAAATCTGTTGAATTGTTTAAGTACTCATTTAAAACAGTCCCATTATCAAAAACAATCTCGAAATCTTTGATTTTATCTTTTTGTGCAAACAATCCCGGGTATTGATAGTTTTCAAAAACCATAAACTCAATCTGCACTTCTTTACCAAAGTCAAACTCTAACCATTGGTCTATACAGTTCTGATTATCATCTTCCCATCCTTCTACTGTGAGATCATATAAATTTTCACAACCAAAGTTTTCATCTCTTGTTGTAGAGGAATTACATGAAATGGGAGTGTGTGTAGTTATTAGTCCTTCTTCCGATTCAAGTTCTTCTATTTCTACGAGTAATCTTTCGTACTCGAGTTCTGTCATGTAGTTACTAAAAAATATTCCAGATATAAAACTACCTACAACTAGTAAAACTACTATTAACACTTTTTTCTTCTCTTTAAGCACTGTTGCCCCCTTCATTAAGTTCATAATCCAATAAACCAAGTTGGAAGTCGATTACATCGCTCCAACCACCTTGCTTTTCATGACACAAGCTTTTGGTTGATTTATTATCTTTATATTGCAAATATTTCTCTTCATCTAAATTCAGGTCCCTAAGTACCTGCTTAGAATTAACTAATACTTTTAAATTTGGGTCGTATAAAACTCGTAACTGCATTAAATCTAAAACTGAGAAGTGAGCGATCTCAGGTGCATATGTGTTATAAGATACTGATGAATCGTGACACTTATTGTGCATAAGACCCAAAGCGTGAGCAAACTCATGGACTAGGACATGGCTTCTTAATTCTGCAGATCGCTGTGAGTCTATCCAAATCCACCCAAACTCGCCCAATACATTTTGTTCTTTAACATAAAAATATTTCCGTGGAAAATGATAAGTGCCCAAAGCTTTATTTTTACATTTATAAGCTTTGTCTGAGAAATATTCTGTACAAGGAACAAAGTGAATTGGTAAATTTACAGACTCTGCATGATCTGAGTATTTTATATTTAATTGAGGTGCAACAATATGGAGGGTTTTAATCATATTGCTCATAGTGGCTAAATCAGACTGCTTGACATCACCAAAAAGACCAACCACCACCTCTCCGTGGAGCCTATGTCGCCCATTAATGGAGTAGTCAACATACGGTCCATCCAGTTCATTAACATTTTGTTCTAGCAGGGCTAGACCTACTTCACTAGGGGGTGGGAGGAATTGATTTTGTTTTTTGAGTTCTTGATTGTAGAAGTAATGTTTAAAAAATTCCTGTTCCTCTTCAAAACTTGAAACACGAAAATACAATTCGTCAGCAGGATTAAATACATTGGGTTTATAAGCAGGCTGTACATTAACAAAGTTATTGAATGTCTCTAAAGTTAGAGTCGAGATTGAATTAGAAAAACAGTTATTGAAGTTTGAGTCTTTGCCAATTAACTCCACAAACCATACAAAATCCTTACCTTGATTAAATTTAAATACTTGTAAATCAACCTCTTGAACCTTCTGGGTTAAACTTAGCTGTTGCACTGAGATGCCATGAAACCTAAACCCAAAATTTCTATCATATGTTGAGTTCATTGGATGAACGTTGAGAGATACAGTTTTTATCCCTTGTTCTGCAGGTGGTTTAGGAAAGTTGATATATGCTTTATTTTTATCTTCGGAAATTTCTAAACTTACTTTATCCCAGTACATTTTGTCTTTACAGTCGTTAGTGTGTACTTGGGTTTTTGAGTACGTTTCTTTTGAAGTAGATTCTGCAGATACATTCTCATCCACATCTATGGGTGTGTTTGTTACCACTTGAACATTACTTTGATTATTCGTGAGATGATCGTACGTAATACTCAACTGTTTTACCGCAGTAAAGCTCCATGAAAGTATCCATGAGAATGTAATAACAGCTATTTTCTCAGACACTTTTCACCCATTCAATAATCCCTTTTGCTAGTTTTTTTCCACCTTTATGTGATGGTTCAATAGGATTTGCGTAATCTTCTGGTGTGGTAAAAATATTCCTTAGTTCCAAGACATCAACCTTGTACGTTGCTGCAGTGGAAAAAATAATATCGTTAAGCATCGAAACCATTGCCTGTGAGGCAAAGGCAATATCTGAATATAGGGAGTCATCCAATAAATTACCTTCATAAACTGTACATAACAAAATCTTAGAATCCTGTTGTGACAGATTTTGGACAATGGTTCGATACCTGTTTTTGATTGGTGCCAGTTTGCAAACAGCTTGTTCCATGACCTCTTTTACGGTGAACTCTTCCTTATTTTTAAGAAAATATATCTGTTCTAGTAGATCGTTGCCACCAATAGAGAGAACTTTATGCGTACTAAGTTTCGGTAACTTGTCGAGTTGAAAACTCAGCACATCACTCGTTGTATGACCATCAACTGCAAGTTGTTTAAACATGTATTCAGATTGTTCTTCTAAATGTTCCTTAACACTTAATTCATGTGGTTGAACATATACTTTGTTGTCGATAATGCTATCTCCTAGCAAACTGACATACGCCATATTTAGACTGTCTCCTTTTCTTTTTCTGGTTGCTGTACGGGTTCGGTTTCTGGAACCGGTACTGCCTCTATTACTCTGAGTGGTTTTCCTATCTCCATGTTTTTCCTTTCTCTATTTCATTTTCTGTAAAATCTGTATTTTTCCCAATCTTGGTTAAATGTTTTTCAAAATATGGATACATTTCTTTAAACCAATATTTAGGGTGTTCTCCAGGAGTAAAAGCAATATTAAATGCGTACTCTGCGCTATATTTTCTCTCCAAATACTCGTGATACCTAAAACCAAATAGATGGGTTAGGTTTGGGTAGGCTAACAAGTGTCCTTTTTCATTGCTTTCTTCTGCGAGCATGGCATTAAAGTGTGCAAAAGATAAAACGTACTCTAAATACAGTGGCAGAAACTCAGCAAGGCTCTCTCTTCTAAAATGATTAAAAAAGTGATCAAAGCCGGCTCTTCTCTGTCTAATATGGCGCATTCGTGGACTTCTGTAGTTTTTTACATCATCTAAATACACTACGTTTCCATTACCTTTTGCA
>FUFK010040016.1_pt1 | contig 17201 bp, 22 predicted proteins | sample 1021851 | NCBI WGS metagenome assembly FUFK01 (sample SAMEA51879418, study PRJEB19060) | metagenome | reverse complement strand
TTTATTTTAACAAACTCATCATAAACCATGTCTATGTTTTCTTTTAAATCTATTACATCATTACCCATAAAAAAACCATTATCATGTAGATAGTCTGCACTATCATATGTTGCTCTGCCTAAATATGTAAAATATTCTATTACAGGTTGTTTCATAAAATTACCTGCGATAATTGGTCTTGTCTCTACACCTAATTTAGTTAGTCTTTCAATGATAACATCTCTTTCACCTTCTAATTCATCTGTTAGAATTATTGAAAATCCAAACCATGATGATTTACCTATTTCTCTTTGTATCTTAATATTAGGTAATTTACTAAACTTATCTACAAAATACTTTGCATTGTTTCTTCTTTCTTCTATAAACTTATCACATTTTTTAAGTTGAACACTACCTATCGCACCACTCATCTCTAGTGGTCTTACACTATAACCTGGCGTTACAAAAGTAAAACTATCTTTAAAAGGGTCACCTGATTTTTTATATAAGTTATTTTCTTCTGGTAAATCTCTACACCACCCATGAGCTCTTAATGACCTTAAAAAATCATAGTCATCTTTATCCCAACATGCAATCATACCACCTTCCATTGTCTGCATATGATGTGAAAAGAAAAATGAAAAACTACCCATGCGACCTACTGTGCCACACTTTCTAACTTTTATTGAATCACCCTCTGCAAAAGTAACATTAGATATTGCACCTAAACTTTCACAGTTATCCTCAATTAATTCTAATTTATATTTTTGACATAACTTTAGTATCTTACTATAATCACAAGAATTACCTAATAAGTTTACTGTAAATATAGCCACAGTATCTTCAGTTATTGCCTCTTCTATTTTATCTACATCTAAATTAAGAGTATCAATATCTACATCAACAAAATTAGGAGTAAATCTGTTTTGTAGTAAAGGAAAATATGTTGTAGACCAAGATACTGCTGGTACTATGACATCACCATGAAGTTGGTCTTTGTTTACTAAACATGACCACATTAATAAATTTGCTGTACTGCCTGAGTTTACCATAACTGCATAAGGCACATCAAATTTTTCTGCAAACTCTTTTTCAAATTGTGCCACTTTAGGACCCATTGTATAACGGCCACTATCTATGACATCTTGTATTGCTTGTAATTCTTCTTTATCCCAAGTATCACTTGACAAACTATATTTCATAACAAACTCCTATTATTACATACTCATTTTAAAAACTTTCATCCAAGTTGCAAACGCTAATATTGTCCACAATTCTTTTTGAGATTTCATACCCTCATTAGGAAATATTGTAGGGTTTCCACTCTTATCTAAACCTTCACCCCAACCATCTCTTTGTAAATATTTATTCTCTATTTGGTCATCAGTAATTTCAAATATATTTTGTATATCTTTATCTGATAAAATTTCTTTTACCCATGTTCTTAATAAAGTATCACCTGCCGGTGCCATTTTTCTACCTATTAATAATTCATCAGTAGGAAATCTCCAACCTGTCTTTGCTCTATTTAGTATTTCTTTAGGTAAGTGTTCACCATANGCACCNTTNANTAATTGTTTATTGTGTATTGACCAATTACCTGTCATAAAATCTGCACTAGTTAAAAATCTNTGNGTCNATACCTGCNATATAATTTCTAAAGTCATTNCATAAAAAAGGAAATCTNCCNTCTAATCCNTGTGCCATACCTAACTTATCATTTCGTATTAAAAAATCTTCTGCAAGTGTATTCATTCTTTCTATATACATGAAGTCTTGTAAGTTAGGCACCATATTATCTTCTAATTTATGTTTTAAATTATCTTGTGGTAACCATTCTTTTAAATAACTAAATTGTTGTTCATGTGTTATCCACAATTCTGAATGTAACTTTCTATGATTAGCACATAGTGCCTTTAACTTTATTTGCCAATTAGGTATTCTATGATGTTTATATCCTGCAAATAGTTCATCGCCACCATCACCACTCATTGTTACAATTACACCATCTTGTGCAATTCTTTTATTTGTATTATAATAAGAAGCAAGACTTTTACTTTGTCTAGGTTCTTCTAATGCATATATTGTATCTTCAAATGCTTTTATAAATCCTTCTTCAGTCTCATTGACCATAATATGTTCACAATTTTTCTGACCTGCATACCATTTACCTATTTCACAATCTTCATTAAGTCTACTCTTTTTATCTGTAGAGGGAAAATGTGTGCTATAACATTTAGGGCGTTCACCTAGTTCTGTCATTTCGTGTAGTATAGCAGAGCTATCAATACCACCACTTAAAAATAAACCAATCTCTCGCCTACCNANAAGTGTNCTTCTTACTGCATTATGAAATTTTTCTTTTATTTTAAATATATCAGGTGCAAGACCTTTNTNNTATATNATTNTATTTAAATTAGATACTACTCTTATATTACTNACAGTATCATATTGAATGATTTGACCTGGTGTAAGTTTTCTAATACCATCAAATAANGTCATAGGTCCTGAAACATAACCTTGTTTATAAAAATGACCNAAGGCNTCTTTATCTACTTTTCTAGGAAAACCACATTCTAATAAACTTTTAACTTCAGATGAAAATGCTAATCTGCCATTNTGATGACCATAGTATAATGGTTTTGCACCATTGATATCTCTTACTAACCATATTTTTTTATTAACTTTATTATAACATGCAAAAGCGAACATGCCATCTAGTTCGTAAATAAACTTGATACCCTTTTTTTCTAANCCTACTGCTAAAGTTTCTGTATCTGTTTCTGTTTCAAATTTATAATCTAAAGATTTTCTTAAATCCATGTGATTATAAATCTCACCATTAAATACTAATACTATATCTTTATATTCCCAAGGTTGTTTTGATTGACTAGGTGTATCTGTAATAGATAATAANTTATGACCTANTGAGATATCATCATTAAAAAATGTACCTTGACCATCAGGTCCTCTATGATGTGCTTTACAAAGCATTTCACCGATTAACTTTTCATCTTGCCAACAATATCCGTGTATCGCACACATTATGTATCCTCNCTAAATTTATCTAACCATTCTTCAAACTCTAATGCTGGTAATGGCACATTAAAATATTTTTGTTTACCATGACTTCTAGTAAACTTACCATTAGGTAATTTTTTTACTTTTTGTGGTAGTTCTGTATGTTTACCTAGTATAAATCTTCTTGTACCAGGACCATAAGGTTTTATTTCAGAATGAATCACAAAATATTCATCACCTAAATCTTCTACTTTTTTTAAAATTCTATTAAGTGTAGCTGCCATTATTTAAACTTCTTGTCAATATATTTTTTTGCTGTATATATTAGTAACCCTAATATAATATAAATTATACCATCAAACCATGGTATTTCATTTAATAAGTCTGCTGTTATGTCTATCATTTTAATATCACCACATTACATATTTGTCTATGCATAATTGATTTAACTTGTGTAACACCATGCCAACCTTCTTCTACATTTTTAAATAAACAAGAACGATTACCTAATACACTTGTTGTTACACTTTCCTCAAATTCTTCTGGTTCAGGATTCATTCTATCTACTTTTTTGCCACGATAAAATATTGTCTTACCACCCATGTCATCAGTCCATTCATCAGGCATAAAATAAAATAAATGTGAACCTATTTTACCTATACTATCTATATGAGGTGATACATCTAGTCCACCTCTTGTTCTATGAAAATCTATTCTAATTCTAAAATCATTACAATCTAATGCTCTTCTAATAAAAATTTCATATTCTCTACTTTGAAATATTGTCATACAAAAGTTTTGCCATATAGCAGGTAATTTATTCATAGGTAATTGGTAGTCATCAAAATATTTACTACCTTGTGTTTCACCTATACAAAAGAATCTACGACAATGTGGTCTTTGACCATGTTTTCTATCTTCAGGAAATTCATCTTTAAATAAATCATCACTAGGAAAATGTTTTAATAATCCTCTGTAATGTTTAGGCTCAATGAAGTCTACAAAATTTGCATGTGGGCAAAAATCTGTATTATACATATTGTATTGTCCTTCGGCAGGTATTGTAATCATTTTTTATGTCCTCTTATATCTCGTTTACACTTGATACATGGTGAGTTTTCAATCCAGTCAGCATTATTTATTCGTTTTTTAAAGTCTTGATATTTCTTACTTGCATAGTTTACAAATATATTTGATTCTTTTTTTAAATCACCTACAATCCATTCTCTATGTAATTCAGGTGCCAACATATCACAACACGCTGTCATACTACCATCATACTCTATGTAAACACCTTTGTCCATACTTGTGCATGGTTCTGTTCTTTTATAATTAAAATCTAAAACTGTTCCTGCTCTATTCATGCCGTTCTTCCAATAGTTTCTTGCATGTATTGTAGATTTAATTTGTGGTAGTTGATATCTAATCCAATCTTTATCTTTGTAATCATCAGGATTAATCTCTGGTACCTTTATCTTTTTACATATCTGATTTATTCTTTTAAATACACCTAGTTCATCATACTCTACAACACCATTTTTTAAGTATGCCTGTATAGCAATGTGGTCTACATAACATATTAGTAGTTCATCAATATATTCTCTGTCTAAATAATCTGCATTTGTATTGATACTAATTTTTGCATTAGGTATATAATAGTTTACTAGTCTACATCTTTCCAATATATCTTCTTTATGAGATAGTGGTTCATGATATCTAGAAAAATCTATACGACCATCAAAATCTATTTCAGATAACTGTTCTAATATATTTTGAAACAATACTCTATCCATAAACTGTGTATTCTTTTTTTCTTTTCTGTTTACATCATCTCTAGATAATGGGCAAAAATCACAGGTACGATTACAATAGTTGTGAGTACCTATTTCAATAGATGTTATGTTATCTTTAAATAGTTGTTGTTCTTTGTTCATAATATCCTTGTTAATCTTTCATTTGCAAATTTTAAATAATCTTTATCTATTTCACAACCAACATATTCTAAACCATGTTCTTTAGCTACACAAGCTGTTGTGCCTGTTCCCATAAAAGGGTCAAATACTATACCTTTTTTTAAACCTGATACTTTAATACACTTCTCTACTAACTTTGTAGGAAATATTGCTGGGTGTTTTTTATCACCTGCAATCTCTTTAGTTATTTCTTTTGTTGCCTTACTTTGATAAGTTATATGCCAACAATTAGTTGTAGGTCTCCAATCTCTACCTGACCTTTTTAAATTTCTNGCTGCATTNTTNTANTCTTCATTATAAGGAACGCCAGACCATTCTAAATCTATTTCTGTATCACCATCTTTTGTAAAGTGAAATAAATGTTCCCAACCATTTTGTAAATATCTTTTACTTGTTGTTGGTGTAGAATAACCTCTAACTCTACCATCTACTTCAATTGACTTGCCCCATATTATATTATTTTGTAATTGCCAAGGCACATTTTCTGCTATCTTATATGCACTAAAAGGACTGTTTTTAGTATATGCAATATTTAAAAATAAATGACCNTCATCTTTTAAAACTCTGCACACTTCTTTCCATACATCATTCATCCATTGAATATAATCTTCTCTATTATCATTGTACTTATTATAACCTAAACCTATATTATATGGTGGACTTGATATGCATACATCAAAACTATTATCTTTTGTATCTTTTAAAAATTCTAAACAATCTTTATTNTGTATCATTTACTTACTTGTCCTGGCCATTGACCTCTAGGTAAAAATGTATGTGTTACAATAGCATCCTTTTGTTCTCTACATGTAACAATATATCGATTCTATAAAATCATAATTATTTTCTTGTGCCCAAATAACTCTTTTATTTCCTGTATGCACACCATAACCTTCTACAAAATCACCTTCTAAATTTTTTCTAGGCCATCTTTTAGATTTCATGGGTTCCCAATAATTATCTACATGCACTAGTATTACAGGCCACATCATACCTACTGATTCAATACTTTCTGTAAAGGGTACCATCTTTTTATTAATCCATTTTCTAGGTGCTGTGATAAGAATATCTTTTACAGGAAACATTTCTGTTTTTAGTTTAGGTCCCTCTTGAAAGACATGTTGAGGTACTACATTATTTGCCTTTAGTACTTTCATAACCACACCTCGCAATATAATATGAATCAACAATATCTGTTATTGGATTAGATAATGTTTGCATATCAAATGTTTTCATTAAATCTGTTTTTGTATCTTTACAAAAATGTTCATACATNAANTCTTTNTTTGCATTACCTTTATCTGTTGCAAACTTTTTAACAATACTNGGNACAATAATATNATANNCTATTNTNNTATTCNNGTANNGANTANTTTAATATGCCACAGTTTTCTGCTATNTGAAATATNGCNTGACCTTTACTNCCATAAGAATANCCTTCTANNTGNACNACNNTCTTNCCATTAAATAANTCCATATCACCATAACTTCTAAGTGATAGATATACCCATTTAGATATATTTGAAAATCTTTCTATAGGGTCAGACCACTCAGGATATTCTGTGCCTAATATGTTATCAAATTGACCTATATATTTTTTCTTAGATGATAAGTAATGAAACTTACAATTCTTAAATGACATATCGCCACTTGCGATACATAATGCTGGTGAATTTAAACTATAATCAATCCCAATCGCTTTTATCTTCTTCATCTATAAATGCCTCATCTTCTAATTCGTGTCCACAAAACGGACATGTTAAAGGTGCTTGTGGACTATCAATGTCCCACCTTATTTCATACGGCGTGTCGCAATTATCACATCTTATACTCAAATATTGATATTCAATCATAGTTTAAATTCTTTAAATTGGTCTTTCTCTACATCTTGTTTAATACCACCTATAACATAACTTTCTATTTCAGTTTCTTGTGGTGCATTTTGTAATGACTTAGAGTTTAACCAATGACTTACCCAAGGTAATGGATTAGTTTTTTGGTCATACTTTGCTTCTAATCCTATTGTTCTCATTCTTTTGTTTGCCATGTGTTCAACAAATCTATGTAAAAGTTTTTCTGATAAACCTATCATAGAACCTTTTGTAAGTAAATAAGTTGCCCACCTTTTTTCTTCTTCTACTGCATTATCATACATATCATAAACTTGTTGTTTTGTATCTTCTATAACTTTCAACATAACTTTATCTTGTTCATGTTCACGATAGTTATTAATAATTTTTTGTGAGATACCTAGATGTTGTGATTCATCTCTTGCAATAAAAGATATAATCTTAGCAGAACCTTCTAATTGTTTTAATTCACCAAATGCAAAACTACATGCAAATGATACATAAAATCTTAGACCTTCTAATATGTTTACTGTACACAATGCAAGCCATAATTTCTTTTTAAGTTCATACTCATTCACATCTTGACCCATAAGTTTTCTATAACCTATGTCTATCAATTCATCATATGCTTTTGTAACTGACTTTGCTCTTTGTTCTATCTTTTCATCTTCTATTATAGTATCAAATACTTCATTAGGATTTGGGTATAGATTTTTTATAATATATGTGTAAGACCTAGAGTGTATAGTCTCCATAAAATCCCATGTCAAGATACATGATTCTAATTCTGGTAAACTTACAAATGGTAAAAATGCAAGAGCAGGTCCTCTACCTTGTACACTATCTAACATTGTTTGATATTTTAAATTAGATGTAAATATAAACTTATGTTCTTCTCTTAGATTCTGATAATCATTTCTATCTTTTTGTAAAGATACTTCTTCAGGTCTCCAAAAGAAACCTAATTGTTGTTGTGTAAGTTTATCAAATATAGGATACTTAAATGTATCATATCTTTGTACTGCTAAATCTTTACCAAAGAACATTGGTTGTTTAGTAAAGTCTAATCCTTTTTCTTTATTAAAAACGCTCTTTATATTGTGCATGATTCACACTCCTCTTCTTCAGTTAGTTCTTCTTCCTTGTATACTGAATCATCTTCTAACACATCAGGTTTATCATCTTCATCCATTTTACCATCATATGTATTTTGATAGTAAGAAGTTTTCCAACCCATTTTATAAGTAGTCAAAAGGTCTTGTGCCATTACAGATAATGGTACTTGATTTTCNTCATAGTCTTCTGGATTGTATGACCAGTTGCCTGATATNGCCTGGTCAAAATACTTCTGCATAACTGCNACGATATTTATATATCCGGTNTTTCCACCCATTTCCCATANTAAAGTATATTTACTTTTNAATGANAAGTATTGAGGNACTACNTGTTTTAAAGGTCCTTGTTTAGATTTCTTAACAGATAAAAAGTCTCTAGGTGGCTCTATGCCGTTAGTTGCATTAGAGACCACACTAGAGGATTCTGATGGCATTTGAGCCGATAGAGTGCTATGTCGGAGACCATGCTCAGTTATATCTTTCCTAAGTGATTCCCAATCTAGAGATAGTTTGCGATTTATAATCTCATCAACCTCTTTTTTGTAAGTATCAATAGGTAAGACGCCATCAGAATATTTTGTTCTGTCAAAGTATTCACATTTACCTTTTTCTTTTGCAAGTGTATTACTTGCCTTTAATAGATAATATTGAAAGTGTTCAGTTAGTTCATCTACTGCTTCCCAAGCACCTTTTTCACTATAATTATAGCCTGTTCTCGCTAGATAATGTGCTAGACCTATATATCCAACACCTAGACTACGCCGTGCCTTTGTACTGATTTCTGCAGCTTTTACAGGGTACCCTTGATGTTCTATCACTTCATCTAAAGCTCGTACAGATAAGTCGCACAGCGTCTCCAAATCATCAAAATAGACTAGTTTACCCACATTAATTGCACTTAGTATACATAGAGCGATTTCACCCTCGCCATCAATGTGCTGTAGTGGTTCTGTAGGTAATGTGATTTCTTGACATAAGTTAGACATTCTAACTAAATCTTTGAATGATGAGTGAGTATTACAATGGTCTATATTCATAATATAGATACGACCTGTTTCTGCCCTTTCTTTTAACATAGACATAAACAATTCTTGTGCATTTATTTTCTTCTTATATACTGAAGTTTTTCTTTCAGCAGCCTCATATATCTCATCAAATTTATCTGTACCCCAATGTTCATATAATTCAGGTACTTCATGAGGTGAGAATAAAGTTATGTCTTCATTCTTAATAAATCTTTCATAAAATAATTTAGATAGTTGTATTGAGTAATCTAATTTTCTAACTCTGTTGTCATCACTACCTTTGTTGTTTTTTAAAACTAATATATCTTCTATCTCTTGGTGCCATATTGGGAAGTGTACAGTTGCACTACCACCTCTAACACCATTTTGTGTGCAACATTTTACAGTCGCCTCAAACTTTTTCAAGAAAGGAATAATGCCTGTATGTTGTACTTCACCACCTCTAATTCTAGAATTGATACCTCTAATACGACCTGCATTGATACCGATACCTGCTCTTTGAGCAACATACCTACCTATCGCCATGTCTGATGTAAAAATAGATGGCAATGTATCATCACTATCTACTAATACACATGAAGCATATTGTTTAAGTGGTGTTCTAACACCTGCCATAACAGGTGTAGGTATATTAATTAGATGTTTACTAATTGCACGATAATATTTTTTAATGTAGGTAAGTCTTGTTGATTTAGGATAATTATGAAATACAGTAGCTGCAATTAACATATACATAAACTGAGGTGTTTCGTATACTGCACCGGTACTTCTATCTTGTACTAAGTATTTGTCAATGACTTGTCTAAGACCTGCATATGTAAATTCATAATCTCTTTCATGTACAATCCATTGTTCCATTCTATCAAAGTCTCTTTTATCATACCACTTTAATAAGTCTTTATCATAAACACCTAACTTAATACCCTTTTGNACTTGTTCATAAATGTGTGGGTGGTCCCAAAGTTTTCTGTTTAATTGTTTTCTTAGACTGAATAAAAGTAATCGAGCTGCCACATATTGATAGTTTGGTTTTTCTAGTGATATTAAATCTGCAGCTGACTTAATTAGAATTTGTTGAATCTCTTGTGTTGATATACCATCNTGAAATTGTAAACCACTATTCATCTCNACTTCTGAGGCAGATACACCTGTGATATCTTCACATGCATGTTCTACCATCTCATGAATTTTTTCAATGTCTAAAGGAACTTTACCACGACCATTCCTCTTGACAACATAAATTTGTTCTGTCATATTTGCACTCTCTTATAAAAATCAAGTTTAGCTGTTGCAGCCAAACCACTAAATGTATTATTATGGATGATATCAGTAATTTGTTCAGAGGTCAATCCTGAAATAATCATGTCATTGATATCTTTATGTTTTAAATCATCTGGCCATATAACTAGACTATAACCCTTGTCGATTACACTATACATGTGTTTGATGATTTCACGATTTCTAGGTTCGTTATCATATATATAAGTTATTTGGTCTTCAGGTAGAGATTTTTTTACATTTTTTAAATCTGCACCAGCAGACGCTAAACAGTTGTCTAGAAATAGACTATCTAGAGGACCTTCTACTACCTTTATAGGTTGTAAAAAGTTTACTCTTTCTAATCCATAGACTTTTTGTTTACTCTCATCTAACTTAATCGTGATATATTTCGGTTGTTCTTTACCGAAAGCACGACCTTGAAATGCGAATAGTTTACCAGATTCATCATAGAAAGGTATAATCAATCTAGGATAATCTTTAGTAACATCTTTAAATGTGCCTGGTTTTACTCTATTGACTAATGTCATAAATCTATTACAACAATATAATAAGTCTAGTTTATCTCTAGGTATCTTTCTATCTAATACAAATTTCTTAGCAGGGTGAGTATCTTTTAAATCAGATATCTTCATACCTAAATTCAGGTCATCAAATTCTACTTTGTCAAATTTAGGTTTAAAATCTACTTCTTCTTTTTTAGGTTTCTTCTTAAATTTTTCTAGACAATATTCTGAGTATAGTTTCTGGTCTCTGTCTTTGATAAAGTTAGGCATGTTTGTACCTATACCACAGTTATGACATTTATAAAACATGTCATTCTTGACGGCATACAAATACCCTCTTGCTTTAGTTTTATCTTTCTGAGAATCGCCACAGTACGGACATCTGAAGTTGAACAGATTCTTACCTTTCTGTTTAAATTGCTCAAGGCGAACAGATAGAATATTGATATATTTTAAATCTACATAATTTGACATAACACTTGTGTTAGTATATATGAATACTACAAAAATGTCAAGTCTGGTTGAGTAGTTAGATTAGAACCAACCTGCTGAATTGATGATTTTTGGCATGTTTTTTGCCAGTATAAAACCTATTGCAAGAGCACCACCAATAATCAACCATCGCCACTTTTCAAGAAGTGATACTCTTGTATCTAAACTTGATTTCAATGATTTGATTTCTAGTAATAGTCTCTTTTCGACCTGTGCGATATCTCTTTGTAAATCTCTATATACTATATCTAGTTCTTCACCTCGTTCTCTCACTTTCTCAAATAAGATTTCTTCGGTTTTTTCTGATTGTGCTAGTTTTTGTTCATGAACAGCTAACATGGATTTTATAGATGTTGATACATCTGTTAGTTTGTCGATGGCAGTATCAAGTCTCGAATGAATGACATTCGCATTTTCAATATCTTTTTTGATACCCTCGACCTCTACGGCAAGACTTTGTACATCATTTCTTGCCATATTAGTTTGAAAGTGGGTTGCCTGATTTTAATTGTATCTCTTTAATCTGTAATTTTAATAGTTCAATTTCTTTCTGATTAATTTCAGTTCTTTTACTATTTTCTGTTACAGTTGTTTTTACATTAGATAGAGCATCCAGTTTATTGTTTGTTACGCCAAACCATGTAAAACCACCACCTATTGTTAGTATTAGTCCTACAGCGGCCCCTACCCATTTAATGTCTATATCTTTAAACATATATTTACCTCTTTAAATCTCGTAACTCTCNATAGAGTTTGTTCTTTTTATTATTTATATCTATTAGTATAGACTGTTTTACAGCAATTGGGTCATTATCTCGATACGCTAGTTTGGCGTCTGCATATATTTGTTGCTGTTCAAGAATATTTATATCTTGAAAGAAGTCTGGGTTAGGCACACCATTCATTCCTGTATCGGGATAGAACGATTTACTAGCATAAACTTTTAAATTAGGACCATCTGTTTGAATACCTTTTAATCTTATTANTTGNGCAGCCCTAACCCTATCACTTACTTTCTTTANNTTTTGATTTACTTTTGCAATTATCTTTGCTACTTTNTCTCCTATTTCTTGNACCTCAACACTTACTGTTGGTGTATCAGATACTTCTCCATCCGTCTCTGTGTCTGCGACATTAACTTCATCACCGCCCTCCTGTGTCGGTGTATTTTCTGATGGCGTATTTTCATCCATTGAAGATTCTTCAGATACCGTTTCTGATTCTTGACTGGTATCTCCCTCTTGACTAACTTCTTCAGACTGAGTATCTGTTTCTGTTTGAGATGTAGCACTAGTGTTTTCCTCCTGTGGTGTTTCTGTTGTTGTTTCTGTTGTTACAGTTTCGTTTTCTGATGATTGCACCTCCTCTGTTGATTGATTTTCTTCCATTGTAGGTTCTGAAGATGTCATACTATCATCTTCACCCATTGCGACAGGTTCTTCTGACTGGACCACCTCCTCTTCCATCGCCTGTGGAGTTTCCATTTCAGGTTCCGGTTCTGCCATTGCGACAGTTTCAACCGGAGCTTCTTCTAGAGTTTCTACATTGGTTGGTTCTTCTAATGGTGCTTCTGGCATATCCATCTCTACCATAGCGTCCATTAATTCTGTTGCAGCTTCTGTTGATAAATCTTCTGGCATTTCCATATCGAACATATCACTAAACGCTGTAGTCATATCTTCAAATGTCTCTACTGCCATTTCTGTAAATGTAGGTTCAGGCATAGGCATGTCCATGTCTACCATGACTGGCATATCAACAGTTGGTTCATCCATTTCAACAGGTGCTTCTAATACCATTACACCTGCCATCTCATCATCTATTGTTTGTTCTAATGTATCTACTGTTACAGTATCGCCTATATACATCTGTTCTTCCATATTCATTTCAGGTTCTACAAATCCCATTGTAAGTGTCATGTCTAAACCACTATCTATTATTATGTCTTCTACCATTTCTGTAAATGTTGTGCCACCTATTTCTTCGTTCTCTAACATTTCTATAGCGTCTTCAATCTGAGTATCAACATTTTCTAACTGTGTAAGTGTCTCTTGTGAAATCTGTGGTTGAGGATTTTCTTCATATGTAATATTAAGTGTTGGGTTTTTTATATCTACTGCCCAATGACTAGTTCTATTTGTTGATTCTGCAAAGTCAAATCTAACTGCAATTTGAAAGTCTGTAGCTGTATTAGCACCTTGAACATGCGAATCAGTATATGTGCTATAAGACCCACAGTTTATTCTACCACATGAAGTTAAGACTACATCTCTAGTTTGTGTTGTAACATTACCAGCACTATCTGTAATTGTTTGTGTCATTGTTGTGGTTGATGTTGATGTATTCCAATGCCATATGTCTGCACCTAATGTTGATGTCCAACCATTTTGTATTTCTGCCTGTGTCATATTAACATCATTTGCAAGTGATACGCCAGGGTGCATTAGATGGTCACCATTTACCATTGCACCTATATTGTTACCATGATTGTGTGTAGGGTCAGTACAAGTCCACTCGTTGTGTTCTTGATTGTTTTGAAAGAATTGTTGTGGTATTACATTACCTGATGATACCATATCGGCAACACCACGGTATGGTAATAATAGTAATAATAATAAAAGTAATTTTTTCATGTTAAATTAAGAAAAATACAAATAGTATAAAACCTATAAACTTAGCAGGACTTATTACTTGTTCTCTACTTTTTTTTTATCTTCAGCGATAGTCTCTTGCAATTTCTTTATTTCTTCTGCAAGAGCGTCAGTTTCAGAAGTATCACCTTCTACTTCTTTTTTAACTTCAAGTTTATCTTTCCACTCTTGTAATTCTTGTTTCTTTTTAATTTCTTTTTTGACTTGTTCTATTTTCCAAAGTCTCTCTGTATACATAGCATAATCAGGTCTTAACTTGTCATATTTTTTCCACTGGTCTGAAGCTGCCTTACCTATTTTACCTTCAAACGGACATGGTGTGCCTGATTGTTCCATTGCAAAGAACACTCTTTCATCTTGACATAAGATTGACACAGCTGCCACCTTCATGCCAAGGTCGGATAATGTTTTAGAAAGTTTGATACGCTCACAGTTCTCATCTATCATATATGAGCCACCAGAAACAGACAACCCAATTGTNGAAACACCACCTGATATACCTACTAAACATAAATCTTGTGAGTAAGCAGACATACTTGGTGCTGAAGACATAGCAGCTACTCTAGTATCTTGTGCCTGATTTGTTGTATTGTTAGTAGTATTGTTTGTAGTTGTATTTGTTGTATCGTTACTACTACCTGATTGATAGGTGTTATTATTCGTGGTCGTATACCCACCAGTTATGTTGGTATTACTACCGGAAGTATTGGTCTGTGTATTTGTGTCATTTGCAAAACCACTTAGTGGTATCATAACTAAACATAATAAAGAAAATATAACTTTCTTCATTGTTTATTCCTTGTTTATCTACTACTATTTAGTAGATTTCTTTCTTCTAATCTTCTTTTTTCTCTCTATTTTTGGTGCTTTTTTAAGTCCTAATTTGACTAATAAACACTCAATATATGACTTGATTTTACTTAGCATTTTTTTGCCTCTCCTTGGTTATCTTTTTCATCTTTTCAATGAACGCCTTGTACACCTTTTCAGCGGCGTGCAAGTTCTTTTTACTTTCTGGATTTTTTGCCCTATCAGCTGCCACTCTCGCCCTTTGGTGCATTGCCATAGCAGCCTGCATTTTATGTTTATGCTCTTTACCAGAATTTTTAATTTTGTTTATACTTTGTCTTGCCTTTGCACCATCAACAAAACCTAAACCCTTAATTGTACCTCTAGGGTTTTCATCTGTGTATAAATCTGAATGTTGTTTTGGGTCTTGACTTTTATATTTTCTAGGCACTCTTTTTTCTGCCTCATCAAACCACTTTTCTAAAACTGTTTCTTCTTTTTTCTTTTTGCCTTGACAATGTGCCTTTTGTGAAAAACCTTTTGGGTTATTACAGTCAATACTATCTTTATATTTTTTAGACCATTTNTCACTCATTGGTAAATACTGCATAAGAGAAGTAGCAGAATTTAAAATAGCAGTTAGTGTNCTTTGTGGCAACCTCATCAAGTCTGCAATTTGGTCTTTTGTTAAATTATATTTGTTTTTAATTGCATTAATTAATTTATTGTTAGACGCTTTTAAAAAAGGTCTCATTGTGCCTGGTGCTTGTGATGTAGATACTGACCTACTTGCATTGATACCTACACCTANACTTTGTTGTCCGGCAGGTCTTTTNGGTGCCTTATCACCTAAACTTGCCATAGGTTTTAATGTAGGAAAAGAACCTAATCTAAAACCACCTATATACTCTTTTAGTTCTTGATACTTCTTCATTTGCCTACTTTAAATTTTTCACTAAATGTTTTGTAGTCTTTCTTTTCTTCAAAAACTATTTCATTATCTATGCCACTTACCTCATCTATTTTATTTTCTAATAAATCTAATGTCTGATTAACGCCTTTTAAAATGTTATTATTATTGTCATCATTTTCTTTGACCATCTTACCTATCTTTTTAGTTAAATCATCTTGGTCTTTTTTGTTTCTTCTAATNTGTTTTTTCATNANATTAGGGTGACCAGCATTAGGNGCCATATCTACACCACCTGCTGATACTGAATTTGTTGGGGCGTCTTCCTCTAGACTTGACCTATCATGCCACTCGTAAGATATTTTATCTAATGTTATAGGTCCACCTTTTGCCCATGTGTTGCATGTTCTTCTACTATGACATTTAAAGTCATGCATCCAACAATAACCTAGTTCGCCTTCGCCATCACTTGCAACGCCAGGCATACACTCTTTCATTCTAGGTGAAATATCAAATGCGATACAGTTTGCACATAAAGACATCTTAGCTGCCTTAGTAGATGTATCCCATTGTTTAGCAATCTTATCCCAAAAATCACCAGGTTCATCTACATTCAAAGGACCATAACCATGTTTNTTTGTTGTTAAGTCTCTGTTCTTTGTATTTAAATCTACATCACCTACTGATTTAGGACATGCATGTTTATCTTCAGACATTTTATTTACAATNTCTTCAGTTGTATGTTTTCTTAAAAATTCTTTATACTTTATATTTGGCATATTCTTTTTCTTCTACTAGTTTATTACCCATTTCGTAACAGTCAATACCAAAACATCTATTAACAGGTTCATCATTTAATGGCACATAACCTACTATGTCTCCTTCTTCTTGCAATAACTCACTATATAAGTTTTCTTGTTTTAAATATTTAATGATAGCACTTTCAATTAGTTTTTGATGTTCTTCAAACTCTTGATGTTCTCTAATTAATGTTGCAAGTGCAACAGCAAAAGTTCCTAGTTTACCACCTAAACCTGCCTTTTGTAAGATTCTTTTTAAATTAAAAATAAATCTATGAAGAATTGTATAAGACTTTTTTTCTTGTGGTTTAATTATGGTACTCCACTTTCTTAAAACTTTGCCCTTTTTATCTATAATACCATACTTAAACGCCTCTTGTTTTTCAAAAGGTGTTACTAATATTTTCATTATTCTATATGTTATTAATAAATCTACTGCCCTACTCATAATTCTTTTAACATCTTTTTAATTTTTTCATCTTCAGCAATATTGTCTAATTCATTAGGGTACAAATAGTTTAGATAATTCATGATTGACTTTAAGATAGGCCAATACACTCGGTCTATCTTAAACAATAGTAAAGTGGTAGCACAATCTGTGTTAAAAACATTGTGTAATACAACAATGTGATTAACTGCTAATCTCACTTTCATATTGCCTGTCAATTCATACTTACGAAATAATCTTTTTAGATATTTAAATCTTTTCAAATCATCATTAAACTCTACATCTTTTTCAAGTGTAGGGTTATCATAATGTTTCATTGCATAACTAAGCCAATTATCATTCGTAATTGTTTCAAAACCCATAA
>FUFK010042487.1_pt1 | contig 17203 bp, 16 predicted proteins | sample 1021851 | NCBI WGS metagenome assembly FUFK01 (sample SAMEA51879418, study PRJEB19060) | metagenome | reverse complement strand
TCTGCCCTTCCGGGAACGCCGTGAACCCGTCCCTGGGGGCTCCCTGTCGAACGTCCTGTTCTCCAGGGTCCCGGAAGGGCAGAACACAGACCCGCTCACCGGGTAGCGTCACCGCCACGGGTCATAACACCGCCCGGATCCTCTAAGCAGCATTCTTTGTGGGAGCGAGGCAAGCTCTCACAAACCCGGCTGCGTAGCGCGGTTTGGCGGTTCACTCCCAAAGGAGGTTCGGTCTCGGTGCCAGTGTCCAGGACTGTGTGAGGCAGGGAGCCGAACACAAGCCTCCAGGGATGGATTCACGGCGGGTCCTGGACACTGGCACCGAGACCGAACCGGGCTACGGAGCCGCAACGGTCTGCGGAAACCTTCCGACAGCAACGGCGCTTTGCGATACTCCCGGAACAATAAAAACCGGGAGAGAGAAGTGGGCTACATCGACCCCCAGGCGCGCACCGACCAGGCCGCCTATATTCACGAGTCCGCCTGGCTGTACGGCGACATCGAGCTGGCGGAAGGCGCCTCGGTGTGGATCAACGCCGCGTTGCGCGCCGAGCTCTATGATATCCGCATCGGCCGCTACACCAACCTGCAGGATTTCGTCATGGTGCACATCGGCAACCACACCGGCACCCGCATCGGCGATTACTGCTCGATCACCCACCATGTGACGCTGCACGGGTGCACCATCGGCGACAACTGCCTGGTGGGCATCAACAGCACCATCATGGACGGCTGCGTGATCGGCGATAACTGCATCATCGCCGGCCACACTTTTCTCAAGGAGGGCACCGAGATTCCCGACAACTCGATTGTCATGGGCGCGCCGGGCCGGGTGGTGAAGACCCGCGACTGCGGCGAACCCAATCGGATCAACGCGCTCGCCTACTATAAGAACGCGCTGGCCTACCTGCGGGGCGATTTTCGTGCCTGGGCGCAGCCGGATTTCTTCCAGCAGCTGCGCCGGGAGGTGGGCGAGGCGGATTGATCCCGGCGCTGTCGAAGCGCCGCCGGCCGGTTCGACTGTGGAGTATCGATGCCCAATGGCGTTTGCTCCCGGAGAATCGAGATGGATTATATTTGCCTGGTGTACGTGGATGAGAACCGGTTGGCGTCACTGCCGCGCGCCGAGCGGGATACTCTGCTGGCGAAGACCTGCGACTACCGGCAAGCCCTGATCACCGAGCAGCACTATCAGTGGGGCCAGTGGTTGCCGTCCGCGCGGCTGGCGACCACCCTGCGCCAACGCGACGGTGGCCTGCGGTTGCGCGACGGCGCCGCCGTTCCCGGGGACCAGCAACTGGGGCTGGTGGTGCTGCTGCGCGCCCGCGACCTGGACCAGGCGCTGCGGCTGGCCGCCGGCCTGCCGCTGGTGCGGTTGGGCTGCGTGGAGGTGCGCCCGCTCAGCGAGCCGGCGCCCTGGGGTCGCCAGGGGGACGCTCAAGGGAGGGAAGCGTTTGTCGATTAGCCGTCACATCGAAGCCCTGTACCGGGAGGAATCGCGCCGCGTGCTGGCCACGCTGATCCGCCTGCTGGGCGATTTCGACCTGGCCGAGGAGGCGTTGCAGGACGCGTTCGCGGCGGCGGTCACCCAATGGCCCGTGGACGGGCTGCCCGACAATCCGCGCGCCTGGCTGATCAGTGCCGGGCGGTTTAAGGCGATCGACCGGCTGCGCCGCCGCGCCCGCTTCGATGCCTCCCTGGAAGAGCTGGCGCTGCGCTTCGAGCAGGCCACCGAAATGCCGGACCTGGACCTTAGCGTCGAGGACGACCGGTTGCGTTTGATCTTCACCTGCTGCCACCCGGCACTGTCCGAGCAGGCGCGGGTGGCGCTGACACTGCGCGAAGTCTGCGATCTCACCACCGAGGAGATCGCCAGCGCCTTCCTGACGCCCACGCCCACCGTGGCCCAGCGCATCGTGCGCGCCAAGGCCAAGATCCGTGACGCCGGCATTCCCTACCGGGTACCCGAGAAAAGCGAACTGGCGGAGCGGCTCGACAGCGTGCTTCAGGTGATCTACCTGGTCTTCAACGAAGGCTACTTTCCGTCCTCCGGTGACGCCCCGACCCGCGCCGATCTCTCCAGCGAAGCCCTGCGCCTGGGGCGTCTGCTGCTGTCCCTGCTGCCGGAGCCGGAAGTGGCCGGCCTGCTGGCGCTGATGCTGCTCACCGAGGCGCGCCGGGCGGCGCGCACCGACGCCGCCGGCGACCCGGTGCTGCTGGACGACCAGGACCGGACGCTGTGGGACCGGGCCTTGATCGCCGAGGGCGAGACACTGGTGGAGCAGGCGCTGCGTTCCCGACGCTTCGGGCCCTACAGCCTGCAGGCGGCGATCGCCGCCGTGCACGCCGAGGCGGCCCGCCCGGAGGATACCGACTGGGAGCAGATCGTGGGGCTCTACGACGTGCTGCTGCGCGCCGCGCCGTCGCCGGTGGTTGCGCTCAACCGGGCGGTGGCGGTGGCCATGCGTGACGGTCCCGAGACCGGGCTGGCGCTGCTCGACGGGCTGCTCGCCGACGGCGGCCTGGACGGCTACTACCTGGCCCAGGCCGCGCGGGCGGACCTTTGCCGCCGTGCCGGCCGCGTCGAAGAGGCCCGCGCCGCCTACCGCGCGGCCCTGGCGCTGTGTCAGCAGGGCGCCCAGCGCGCCTTCCTGGAAAAGCGGCTGGCGGCGCTGGATGTCGAATCCGCCGCCCGCTGAACGACCAGGGATAATCCACCCAACAATAAGGCCAACAGGGCCAAGGAGAGTACCGATGAAATACCTGTGTCTGGTGTACGCCGAGGAAGCCTCGCTGCACAGCCTGCCGGACAGTCCCGGGGACGACGAGTGCCAGGCCTACGCGGACTCGCTGGCGGAAAGCGGCCACATGCTCGGCGCCGAACCCCTGGAGCCGGTCAGCAGCGCGGTCACGGTGCGGGTGCGCGACGGCAAGACGTCGGTCACCGACGGTCCCTTCGCGGAGACCAAGGAGCAGCTCACCGGCTTCTACCTGGTCGACGCCCGCGATTTGAACGAGGCGATCCGCATCGCCGAGAACATCCCACCGGCCCGGGTCGGCAGCATTGAAGTCCGCCCGGTCCGGGAGTTGCAAACGGAGAGGTCACAATGAGCACAACACACGAGGATGAACAGGCTATCCAGACGTTGATCGCGCAGTGGGCCAGGGCGGTGTCCGCCGGCGACCTGGACGGGATCCTGGCCTGCTACGCCGAGGACGTGGAGGCCTACGACGCCATCGGCAGGCTGCGTTTTCAGGGGCTGGAGGCCTACGGCGCCCACTGGCGGGAATGCATGGCCTACTGCAACAACGGCATGGTGTTTGATGTCCATGAACCCCGGGTGCGGGTGGACGGCGATCTGGCGGTGAGTTATTTCCCGGTGCGCTGCGGCGGGGAAAACGACAAAGGCGAGGAGCAGGTCGGCTGGATACGCATGTCGAGCGCCTACCAGCGGCTCAACGGCCAGTGGAAGATCGTCCACGAACACTCGTCGGTGCCGTTCGATCCCATGACCTTGAAGATAATGGAAGACGCCGCGCCCTGAGGGGGCGCGGCGGTTCAACGCGGACTGTTACTCTTTGATCAGGTAGTCGCCGTACTGATCGCGGAGCTTGTTCTTGAGCACCTTGCCGGTGGCGTTGCGCGGCAGTTCGTCCACGAACACCACCGCGTCGGGCAGCTGCCAGGAGGCGATCTTGCCCTCGTAGCCGGCCAGGATGTCCTTTTCGGACGGGTCCTGACCTTCCGCTTTCACGGCGATCAGCAGCGGGCGCTCGTCCCACTTCTTGTGGGTGGCGGCGATCACCGCGGCGTCGGCCAGTTCCGGCATGCCCACGGCGATGTTCTCCAGCTCCACGGAGCTGATCCACTCACCGCCGGACTTGATCACGTCCTTGGAGCGGTCCTTGATGGTGACGATGCCGTTCTCATCCAGGGTGGCGATGTCGCCGGTGGGGAACCAGCCGTCCACGTGCGGCGGCTCGGCGTCCACGTTGAAGTAGGCGCTGATCACCCAGTGGCCCTTGGCGTACAGGTCGCCCTGGGTCTCGCCGTCCATGGGCAGCTCGTTGCCGTCGGCGTCGGCGATGCGCAGATCCACGCCGAACGGCGGGCGGCCCTGCTTGGCGCGGATCGCGGCCTGCTCGTCCTCGGACAGCTGGGTGTGCTTGTGCAGCAGGGTGCTCACCGAGCCCACCGGGCTCATTTCGGTCATGCCCCAGGCGTGCAGCGTGTCCACGCCGTAGTCGTCACGGAAGGTGGCGATCATGGACGGCGGGCAGGCGGAGCCGCCGATCACGGTACGGGTCAGGCTGGGCACCTTCTCGTTGGCTTTCTTGAGGGCGCCGATCAGACCCTGCCACAGGGTCGGCACGCCGGCGGCGCAGGTCACGTTCTCGCTGTTGATCAGGTTCTTCAGGCTGTCGCCGTCCAGACCCGGGCCGGGCAGCACCATCTTGCTGCCCACCATGGCGGCGGCGTAGGGGATGCCCCAGGCGTTCACATGGAACATCGGTACCACGGGCAGCAGGCAGTCCCGGGCGGACAGGTTCAGGCTGTCCGGCAGCGCCACGGCCATGGAGTGCAGCACCGTGGAGCGGTGCGAGTACAGGGCGCCTTTCGGGTTGCCGGTGGTGCCGGAGGTGTAGCACAGGCTGGAGGCGGTATTCTCATCGAACTCCGGCCACTGGAAGTCGGCGTTGCCGGAGTCCACCAGGTCGTCGTAGAACTTGATGCCGGGCACTTTCTCGGCGGCTTCCGCGTCTTCGCCGCTCAGCAGCACCACGTGCTCCAGGTGCTCCAGTTTGTCCTTGATCGCCGCGATCAGCGGCAGGAAGGTCTTGTCGATGAACAGGACGCGGTCCTGGGCGTGGTTGAAGATGTACACCAGCTGTTCCGGAAACAGACGCGGATTGATGGTGTGACACACCAGGCCGGCACCGGACACGCCGAAATAGGCTTCCAGGTGGCGGTAGTTGTTCCAGGCCAGGGTGGCGACCCGGTCGCTCTGTTTCAGGCCCAGGCCCAGCAGCGCCGAACCCAGCTGGCGGGACCGCCGTTCCACTTCGCCCCAGTTGGTGCGGTGGAGGCCGCCGGTGGTCTCCACGGAGACGATCTCTCCATCGGCGTGGTAGCGGGCGGCGTGGGCGATCTGTGCGCTGATCAACAGCGGCTGGTTCATCATTTGGCCTAGCATGTTTTCTCTCCCGAGGCTTGGCGGTTGTTGTTTTCGGCTACCGAGGTTTGCGATATCCCCGTGCCATGTCAAATAAATTCGCTTCAACCGGGTACCTTCAAGGACCGGCAGTCGCGACGTCGTGAAGGAAACGTGTTCGTGGCCGGAAACTGAATAAGTTCGCTTGACCCAACCGTGCCCTTGAGAGCGCTGTGGCCCTGGGCTAATGTGAGCGCCCTTTGCCAACCCTACGTTTCCGGATACCCCTTATCTATGTGGATCAAGAACCTCACCGTTTTCCTGGGCGCGGAGCCCTTCCCCTGGTCGGCGGCGGAACTGGAGGAGCGCCTCGAGCAGCACCGCTGCCCGCCCTGCGGCCGCCAGAGCCTGAGCAGCGAAGGCTTCGTGCCGCCCCTCAAGGGCGAGGACCGCATGGTGGTGGTGGCGGACGGCTTCCTCTACTGCGTGCACCAGGAGATCGCCCGCCTGCTGCCCGGTCCGGTGATCAAGGAGGAGCTGGATGAAAAAGTGGAGCAGATCCGCGAGCAGGAAGGCCGCCCGGTGGGCCGCCGTGAGCGCGCCGAGCTGAAGGACCAGATCACCTTCGAGCTGCTGCCGCGCGCCTTCACCCGCTCGCGCCGCACCGGCGTGCTGATCGACCTGGAGCGCCGCCGCATCCTGGTGGACAGCGCCTCGGACAGCCGCGCCGAGCAGATCGTCGCCGCCCTGCGCAAGGCGGTGGACTCCCTGCCGGTGACCCGGCCCACCGCGGCCAGCGCCACCACCGCCGCCTTCGGCGAATGGCTGCGCGACCCGGCGTCGCTGCCGGAGGGGTTCACCATCGGCGACCGCTGCGAGTTCAAGGACGGCGACGGCGCCAGCGTGCGCATCACCGCCCTGGACCTGAGCCGCGAGGAAATCCTCGCCCACCTGGAACAGCTGGCGGCGGTGAAGGTGAACCTGTGCTGGAACGATGAAATGGAATTCGACCTGCAGCAGGACCTGGCCATCAAGCGGCTCAAGCCGCTGGACCTGATCCAGGAGAACATCGACAACATCAACGCCGAGGACGCCCTGGAAGAACTGATGGCCCGCCTCAGCCTGCAGGGCGCCACCCTGCGCGCCGCCCTGGACAGCCTGTACGACTACTTCGAAGTGAAAGCCGAGAGCATCGGCGCCGCCTGATTCTCGACGCAAACCACCATGGCGCCCGGCTTCCCCGCCGGGCTATGTTGGGCCCTCCAACAACAACATTCAGGGCCCGACATGATCGAGCAGACCATCGAACGCTGGCACCGGCTGGTGGACGCCAAGGACGCCGAGGCGCTCAACGATATCCTCGCCGACAACGTGGTGTTCCACTCGCCGGTGGTGCACACCCCGCAGGAAGGCAAGGCGATCACCAAACTCTATCTCACCGCCGCCCTGCACACGCTCAACAATGAGCACTTCCGCTACGAGCGGGAAATCCTCGACGGCCAGAACGCGGTGCTGGAATTCACCACCGTGCTGGACGGCATCCAGCTCAACGGCATCGACATGATTCACTGCGACGAAGACGGCCGCATCGACGACTTCAAAGTGATGGTGCGGCCGCTGAAAGCGGTCAACAGGATCCACGAAATGATGGGCGCCATGCTCAAGAAGCTGGGCTAGTCGCGGGCGTTACCCTTGCTCGAGCTGCCAGCGCACGCCGGCCAGTTCAAAGCCGCCCCGATCCACCGCCAGCCCCTGGGCGTCGGCCCGCGACAGCAGAAGGTCCGGGTCGGCGCTACGCAGTGACAGCGCACTCAGACATTCCTTCCGACCGGGCTGGAACCGCAGCGCCACGCCGCCGGCATCGGCGCGGTGATCGTCCGCCACCGTTATATCGAGCAGGCTTCCCCAGTGGGCGGCCAGATCGCCGGGCGTGGGGCTGTCCAGGATGACGGCGTCCAGACGGCAGGGCGGCTCCGCTTGCGGCGCCGCCTGCCAGTCCGGCCCGGCCGGCCAGTAAGGCCCGTCCAGGGCCGCCCCGCCTTCGGTGCGGTTGAGCTCGATCATCGCCGCCCGGCAGCTTTTGGGGTGCAACTGCACGCCCAGGTAGGCGTCCACCCGCATGCGGTTCACCACCGGCACGCCCAGGGCTTCAGCGTCCCGGGCGCGGCGCTCCGGATCCTCGCAATCGAAGATCGCCATATAGCCGCCCCGGCCGCCGCTGCGTTCCAGAAAGCGGCCGGCGGCGGTGCCGTCCTCGATCGGCGCGACGATTTCGATGAAGCGGTCGCCGAGCCGGAAGATCACGTTCTCCAGACCGTAGCGGGCCAGGTGCGGGTCCCGGTGGCAGGGCGCCGCGCCGAGCACGGCGGCCAGCGCCCGCTCCGGCGCCGCCAGCGCCGGCGCCACCAGGCACACCTGCCGCAGCCTCGGGGTCGCCATCAATCGAACAGAATCACCTGGCGGATGGCGTCGCCGTCGGCCAGCCGGTCGAAGCCTTCGTTGATGTCTTCCAGCTTCATGCGGTGGGTGAGCAGCTTGTCCACCGGCAGGCGGCCGGCCTGGTACAGCGCGATGTACTCGGGAATATCCAGCGCCGGCACATGGCCGCCCAGGTAGGAACCCAGGAAGCGGCGCTCCTCGGCCACCATCTGCACCGGGCTCACCGCCAGGCGGGTGTCCGGGTGGGGCAGGCCGGCGGTGACCGTGCTGCCGCCCTTGCCGGTGGCGGCGAAGGCGAATTCCAATGCCGGGCCGACGCCGGCGAACTCGGCGGCGATGTCCACGCCGCCACCGCTGATGTCCTTGACCTGCTGCACCGCGTCCGCGTCCTTGGAATTGACCACATGGGTGGCGCCCATGGCCTTGGCCAGCTCCAGCTTGTCCTCGGCGATGTCGGCGGCGATCACCTGGCGGGCGCCGGCGGCCACCGCGCCCAGCACCGCGGACAGGCCCACGCCGCCCAGGCCCACCACCAGCACCGACTGGCCGGCGCGCAGCCCGGCGGTGTGCACCACCGCGCCCATGCCGGTGAGCACCGCGCAGCCGAACACGGCGGCGATCTCGAACGGCAGGTCCTTGGGAATCTTCACCGCGGAACGGCGCGAGGTCACCGCGTGCTCGGCGAAGCCGGACACCCCCAGGTGATGGTTGATGGTGGCGTCGCCCTGGTGCAGGCGGCGGTCGCCGCCCAGCAGCACGCCCTCATTGTTGGCCTTGGCGCCGGGGGCGCACAGCGCCGCGCGGCCGCCCAGGCAGTAGTCGCAGGTGCCGCAGCTGGGCACGAACGAGAACACCACATGGTCGCCCACTTCCAGATCGGCGACGCCGGCGCCCACTTCCACCACTTCGCCGGCGGCTTCGTGGCCCAGCGCCATGGGCAGCGGCCGGGGCCGGTTGCCGTCGATCACCGACAGGTCGGAGTGGCACAGGCCGGCGGCGCGCACCCGCACCAGAATCTCGCCGTGGCCCGGGGCGTCCAGTTCCACCTCTTCGATTTTCAGCGGCTGGGAGTCCTTGAACGGGCGCTGGGCGCCCATCTCACGCAGTACTGCGGCACGGGTTTTCATTGCGTTTCCTCGTCGTTGTCCTTGGTGAAGGTCTGGTCGTTCTCGCCGCTGAAGAAGCGGCGACCGTAAATCAGGATGCACAGCGCCACGCCCACGGCGAACGCCCAGGTGGCGCCCTTGGTGGCGAGCACCGCGGCGACCACCCCGGCGATGCCCAGGTCGCGCTGGCTGCGCGCTTCGAGAATGCCGATGCGCACGCTCACGTAGCCCTGGATCAGCAGCGTCAGCGCCAGGGCCACGCCCAGGATCGGTTCCACCAGGCTGACGATGGGCATCAGCAGCAGGCCGGTGTTGGTGCCCCAGCGGAACGAGCCGGCGCCGCCGAAGATCGAGTCCATCGCCTTGCGGCCTTCCTTGAAGCGTTCCACGATCACCACGTGCATGGCCGCCCACAGCGGGCCGCACATGGCCACGTCCGGGCCGATGATGCTCATGGTGGCGTTGCGGCCGCCGAAGATCATGTGGGCGCGGTCCGGGTTGTAGTCCACGTTCTCGTCCTGGCGGCTGGCGTCCGCTTCCTTGAGCAGCGCCTTGCCCTGCAGCACGTCGCCGAACAGCACGATGTAGGCCGCCAGCATGGTGGGAATCGCCTGCAGGAACATTTCCGGCGACGGCAGGCCCAGGCCGAACACGGTGTACTCATTCCAGAGGGTGGCGAAGTCCGGCGTGGTGAAGCCCCATTCGATGGTCGGCCAGGGCGCTTCGCTGAACAGCGGCGCCAGCACGATGGCCAGGGCGATGATCGGGAAAATGCCCAGCTTGCCCAGGGTGGACCAGAAGGCGTTGCGGGTTTTCAGCACCGCGAAGTGCTTGGAGAAGATCAGATAGAAGGCGATGCCGATGGCGATGGAAATGGTCCACGGGAAGCTCTCGAAGCGGCCGCCCACCTCGAACACCGAAATCACCGCGGCGATGCCGGCGCCCATGATGATGCCCGCCTTGATCGCCGGTGGCACCAGGCTCACCACCCGCCTCGATAACCCGGTGGCGCCTAGCCCGATACAGAACACACCCAGTAACAATTGGAACGCGATCAGCGCGTGCACCCGGGCCTCGCCCTCCGGAAAACTGGCGCAGTAGGCCATCAAAAGAGGGATCGCCGGAGTGATCCAGCCGGGCACCACCGGGTCGCCCAGCAGGTGGTGCAACAGGTACAGAAAGCCGTTCAGCAGCACCACCGCCAGCGCCGCCTCGAACGGCATGCCCAGCAGTTCGGTCATCAGCGGAATGGCGGCCAGATCCACCGCGCACATCAGCAGACCCTGGAAATAATCGGGCCATTCGAAACGGTAATGCAGGAAGGGCAGACGGAGTTTGAAGGGGCCCATCGGCCAGTAAAGGGTCTCGCCGTCCGGCCGACGGTAATCACGCCTGGATGTGTCACCCATGAAGAAGGTCCCGAGCTCGTTGGTATTATGGCGTAATCAGTGTATGACCCGTGGGTCAGGAATCAAGCGACCGGCGCTCAGCCGAACAGATAGCGAAGCAGCATGGCCAGGCAGACGAGCACGATCAACGGCCGGATCAAACGGGCGCCGCCGCGCAGCACCGCGTGGGAACCCAGCCAGGCGCCGGCCATCTGGCCGACGATCATCACCGCGCCGGTGACCCACAGCACCTTGCCGCCGACCACGAACAGCGTCAGCGAGGCGATGTTGCTGGCGAAGTTCAGCGCCTTGGCCTGGGCGGTGGCGGTGATCAGATCCTGGCCACGCAGGGCCACGCCGGTGAGCGAAAAAAACGAACCGGTGCCCGGCCCGAAGAAGCCGTCGTAGAAGCCGATCACCGGCACCACGGTGCGCTCGTACAGGCGCGCGGACAGGCGCGGTGCCCGGGTCACGCTGCCGGCGCCGGGGCTGAACAGGAAATACAGCGCGATCACCGCCAGTACCACCGGCACCAGCACCTGCAGCGCATCGCTGTCGGTGAGCTGCACCAGCACGGTGCCCAAGGCGCTGCCCCCCAGCGACCACAGAAACGGACGCCTCAGCCCCGCCAGAGTGTCCGCGAAGCGGCGCCGGCGCAGCAGCATGAAGGTGGCCATGCCCGAGCCGAAGGTGCCCTGCAGCTTGTTGGTGGCGAGCGCCTGCACCGGGTTCAGTCCGGCCAGCAACAATGCCGGCAGGGTCAGCAGACCGCCGCCACCGGCCAGGGTGTCGATAAAGCCGGCCAGCAGGGCGACCCCGCCCAGTATCAGTAACAGCGACAGTTCCAGTTCCACGCTTCGCCTCCCTTCGAGGGGCACGAGTTTAACGTGAACGGCGCCGCCGCTGTTAAACAGTGTTAAGCGGGGGCGTGGTCCGCCGTGGCGGGGCGTAAGATAAAAGCCGTTAGTCGTGGTTGCCCAAGGACGGCAGCCGATACCCGAAAAGGAGCAATACCATGCGTAATTTCACCGTTTTGCTGGCCACCGGTGCGCTCACCGGCACGTTATTCCTGGCCGGCTGCCAGCCGCCGGACGAGGACGACGCCAAGAAGGGTGCGGAGGACGAAGAGACCGTTCCGCATCCGCCCATTGAAGAGTCCCGGCCCGGCGAAGAGACCGGCGCCGAGCAAACCGGCGGCCCCGCCGACGGCAGCGAGGAGGAGGCCGGTGGCGGTTATGAGTCCGCCCAGCAGCCGAATACCGCCGCCACCGGTGAGGACGCCGCCACCTTCACCGACACCCAATTCCGCATTGCGGTGAACTACCCGGAATCCCTGCAAAAGGTGTCCACTGAAGACGGTGAGGCCGGGGACATGGCGCAATGGCACGCCTTCGCCGACGGCCGGGAGGGCCAGCGCCTGCTGACTCTGAAAGTACCCGGTGAGGTGGACGCGCGCTTTCAGCTCGGCGCCAGCCGCAATACCAAGGCGCTCACCCACTGCAAGGACCTGCCCGAGGGCGTCGACCAGGAGAGCAAGCAGACGCAGACCATCGACGATGTGGCGTTCACCCGCTTCGACGTGACGCGCACCGAAGGTGACCAATACACCACCATCCGCAGCTACCGCGCCACCTACACCGAGTCCTGCTACGCCATCGATCTGATCGCCCGCGGCAGCGGCGGCCAGGGCGAGGCGGCGGACCGCCAGACCGAGGCCCTGGAAACGCTGCAGACGGTGCTCGACGGCGTCCGGTTCACCGAGTAACCGGCTCGTCGTTGTGGGTCTCCTTGACCCGGAACCAGGCGGCGTACAGCGCCGGCAGGAACAGCAGGGTCAGCGCGGTGGCCACGATCAGCCCGCCCATGATCGCCACCGCCATGGGGCCGAAGAAGTCGCTGCGTGACAGCGGGATCATCGCCAGCACCGCGGTCAGCGCGGTCAGCGCGATGGGCCGGAAACGGCGCACCGTGGACTCGATGATCGCGTCCCACTGGCTGCGGCCCTGGCTGATGTCCTGCTCGATCTGATCCACCAGGATCACCGAGTTGCGCATGATCATGCCGGTCAGGGCGATGGTGCCGAGCATCGCCACGAAGCCGAACGGCTCACCGAACAGCAGCAGGAACAGGGTCACGCCGATCAGCCCCAGCGGCGCGGTGAGGAACACCATGGTGGTCAGCGAGAAGCGGCGCAGCTGCAGCATCAGCAGGGTGATCACCACCAGCACGAACAGCGGCAGGCCGGCGTTCACCGANCTCTGGCCNCGGGCGGATTCCTCCACCGTGCCGCCCACCTCCAGCAGATAGCCCGGCGGCAGCGCNTCNCGCACGCCCTGCAGCTTGGGCNGCAACTGNNNGACCAGGGTGGCNGGNTGCTCGTCGCCGTAGATGTCGGCGCGCACGGTGACCGTGGGCANNCGGTTGCGGTGCCAGATGATGCCCTCCTCNAAGCCGTACTCCAGNGTCGCCACCTGATTGAGCGGCACGCTGCGGCCGGTCTCGGTCTGCACCGCCAGGTTGCCCAGTTGCCCCAGGGCCTCGCGCTCNCGGGCGTCGCCGCGCACNTCCACGTCGATCAGCTCGTTGTCCTCGCGGTACTGGCTCACCGCCACGCCGGACAGGGAGCTCTGCAGCGCCCGGGACAGGTCGGCGGTATTCACGCCCAGGGCGCGGGCGCGGTCCTGGTCCACGTTCAGGCGCACCACCTTGCTGGGCTCTTCCCANTCCAGATGCACGTTGGTCACCGCCGGGTTGTCCCGCACCACGGCGGCCACGTCACGGGCCAGCTCACGGACCTTGGGAATGTGCTCGCCGGAGACGCGGAACTGAATCGGGTAGCCCACCGGCGGGCCGTTCTCCAGCCGCGACACCCGGCTGCGCAGCGTCGGGAACTGCTCGCGCATGGTGTCGATCAACCAGGCGCGGATTTCCTCGCGCTGTTCGATGTTGTCGGTGAGCACCACGAACTGGGCGAAACTGGCCGCCGGCAACTGCTGGTCCAGCGGCAGGTAGAAACGCGGCGAGCCGGCGCCCACATAGGCCACGTAGTGGTCGATGTCCGGGTTGTCGTCGAGCAGTTTCTCCAGCCGTTCCGCCTGCGCCTGAGTGGCCTCCAGGGAGGCGCCCTCGTGCAGCTTCAGATCCACCATCAGCTCCAGCCGCGCCGAGGGCGGGAAGAACTGCTGCGGCACCAGCCGGAACAGCGCCAGGGAGCCCACGAAAATCACCAGCGTCAGGGTGATCACCGTTTTGCGATAGCGCACGCACCACAGCACCAGCCGCCGGAAGCGCTGGTAGAAGGGTTTCTGATAGGGGTCGTGCACCTTGCCGTCGGCGTCGCGGCGGGCCAGCTCCGGCAGCAGCTTGTCGCCCAGGTAGGGCACGAACACCACGGCGGTGATCCAGGACACCAGCAATGACAGCGTCACCACCTGGAAGATCGAGCGGGTGTATTCGCCGGTGCCGGACTCGGCGGTGGCGATGGGCAGAAAGCCGGCGGCGGTGATCAGCGTGCCGGTGAGCATCGGGAAGGCGGTGCTGGTCCAGGCGAAGCCGGCCGCCTTCAAGCGGCTGAAGCCCTGCTCCATTTTGATCGCCATCATCTCCACGGCGATGATGGCGTCGTCCACCATCAGGCCCAGCGCCAGCACCAGCGCGCCCAGGGAGATTTTGTGCAGGCCGATGTCGAAGTAGTGCATCAGCGCGAAGGTCATCGCCAGCACCAGCGGAATCGACAGCGCCACCACCAGGCCGGTGCGCGCGCCCAGCGAGAAGAAGCTCACCAGCAGCACGATCACCAGCGCTTCGATCANCACCTGCACGAATTCGCCGACGCCGGCCTCCACCGCCGCCGGCTGGTCGGACACCTTGCTCAGGGTCAGGCCCGCCGGCAGCGTGGCCTGCAGGCGCTTGAACTCGGCGTCCAGGTTTTCACCCAGGGCNAGAATGTCGCCGCCGTCCTTCATNGANACCGCCAGGCCGATGGCGTTTTCGCCCAGAAAGCGCATGCGCGGTTCCGCCGGGTCGCTGAAGCCNCGGAACACCTCGGCGATGTCGCCCAGGCGCAGGGTGCGGCCGTTCACGTCGATGGGNAAACGGCGGATCTCCTCCACCGACCGGAACTGGCCGGACACCCGCAGGCGCACCCGGTCGCTGGGGGTCTCGAANAAGCCCGCCCGGGCCACCGCGTTCTGCGCTTGCAGCGCCTGCTGCACCGCGCCCATGGGAATGCCCAGGGACGCCAGCTTGGTGTTGGACANCTCCACCCAGATTTTCTCGTCCTGGACGCCCACCAGCTCCACCTTGCCGGCGTCCTCCACGCGCTGCAGGGCGAGCTGCAGGCGCTCGGCGTAGTCCTTCATCAGCGCGTAGTCGAAGCCGGGCCCGGTGAGCGCGTAGATGTTGCCGAAGGTGGTGCCGAATTCGTCATTGAAGAACGGCCCCTGGGCGTCCGGGGGCAGGGTGTGCTTGATGTCGCCGACNTTCTTGCGCACCTGATACCAGAGATCCGGGATNTCCGAGGAGTGCATGTCGTCGCGGGCCACGAACAGCACCTGCGACTGGCCGGGCCGGGAGAACGAGGTGATGCGGTCGTAGTCGCCGGTCTCCATCAGCTTCTTCTCGATGCGCTCGGTGACCTGACGGCTCACCTCCTCGGCGCTGGCGCCGGGCCAGACGGTGTTCACCACCATCACCTTGAAGGTGAAAGGCGGGTCCTCGCTCTGGCCCAGCTGCGAGTAGGAGAGGGCACCCAGGGCGCCCAGCAGAATCATTGCGTAGAGCACCAGGGCACGGTTTCTCAGGGCCCATTCGGAAAGGTTGAAGCGCATCGCTACTCTCCGTTACCGAGGCCGTCACCGAGGCCGTCACCGAGCTCGACCTGACGGTTCCGCCGGTCCACCGGGCGCACCTTCTGCCCTTCGCGCAGCACCTGGGTACCGGCGGCCACCACCCAGTCGTCCGCCGACAGGCCCTCCAGCACCGGCACCCGGTCCTCGCGGTAGGCGCCGGTGCGCACCGGTGTTTTCACCAGCGTGGCGTTATCCGGGTCGACCACCCACACGAAGGGNTGGCCCTGGTCGGCGGTGACCGCCGCCAGCGGCACGGTGAGGANGTCGGCGCCGCCGTTGGCGTGGTCCACCAGCACCCGCGCGCTCTGGCCCAGCTCGGCGTCGGCGGTCTCGTTATCGAAGGCGACACGGGCCTCGAAGGTGCGAGAGGCGGGGTCCGCCGCCGGCGCCAGCTCGCGGATGCGNCCCGGGAAGGGCTCGCCGGGACGCGACCACAGTTCGATGGTCACTTCGTCACCCACCTGGAACCGGTCCACGTCCTGTTCCGGCAGATCGATGACCACCTCGCGGTCGCCGTCCACGGCCAGCACGAACACCGNCTGGCCGGCGGCCACCACCTGGCCGGCTTCCGCCAGACGTTGCGCGATGACGCCGGTTTCCGGCGCTTCCAGCACCGCGTAGTCCGCCTGGTTGCTGGCCACCTTGAGCTGCGCGCGGGCCTGCTCCAGTTGCGCGTCGCTGGCCTCGGCGCGGCTCTCCACCGAATCGAACTGGGACTGGCTGATCACCTGCCGCTCGAGCAGGGTGCGGTAGCGCTCCAGCTCGCTGCGCGCCAGCCGCTGGTCCGAGCGGGCGGAGGCCAGCCGGGCGCGGGCCGCGTCCAGCTCCAGCCGCACGTCCTCGGCGTTCAGCTCCGCCAGCGGCTGGCCGGCTTCCACCCGGTCGCCCACGGTCACCATGCGGCGGCTGATCTTGCCGCCGATGCGGAACGCCAGCTCCGGCTCGTAACGGGCGCGCACCTCGCCGGGGTAGATATCGCGCAGGGCGTCGCCGGTACCCGGCTGGACCACCAGGGCCGGACGCGGGCTGGTGTCGCTTTCAGGCCCCGCCGGGGAGCAGGCGGCAAGCAGCACGGCCAGCGGCAGTAGAGCGAGCAGTGGATAACGAGACATGCCGGAAACCCCCAGAGCGTGGTTGTGGAATGACGTAAAATAAGGCGCCGACCGCGCCCGGGTAATGCTATACTCGCCGGTATAGTAAGTTTATTGAACTCTTTGGTCCACTATCTCTTTGGGCCACTATTCGTTTGGCGAAGGTTTGGAGAAGCATGTCCGATAATGACGCCCAGACGGCTCTGCGTGGCCGGCCCAAGGATCCGGTCAAGCGCGAGGCGATTCTTGATGCCGCCAAGGCGCTGTTCATCGCCCAGGGGTTCGCCGGCACCAGCATGGACGCGGTGGCCACCGAGGCCGGTGTCTCCAAGCTCACCGTCTACAGCCACTTCTCCGACAAGGCGACGCTGTTCGCCGCCGCCGTGGAAGCCAAGTGCGAAGGGATGATGCCCTTCCCGATCTTTTCCCTGGAGGCCGGCGACGACCTGACCGTGGTCCTGGAGCGCATCGGTCACGCCTTCGTGACGCTGATCAACAGCGAAGAGGCCATCGCCCTGGAGCGACTGATGGCGAGTCTGGCGGGGCAGGACACCGAGATGGCCCGGCTGTTTTTCGAGGCGGGACCGCAGCGCACCCTCAACGAAATGGAGCGCCTGCTCACCCGGGCCCGCGAACGCGGCCTGGTGCGCCTGGACGATCCCGCCGCCGCCGCGGAGCTGTTCTTCGGCATGCTGCAGAGCTGCCGCCACATGCAGCTGGTGATCGGCTGCGGCGAAGCGCCTACCGAGCAGGACGCCAAGGCGCACGTCCGCGAGGTGGTGCGCGTCTTCCTGAAAGGCTACGGGGTGGCTCCCTCCTGACAGAGCGGCCCGGCCTTTCGCGGGCAGGGCCCGCTCCCACAGGCAAGCTCCCACAGCCAGGTCCGAAAACGGCGAGTCGAGCGCCCCCGCACCGTCTATGATGGCCCCATGTGGATCAATGACGATGTCTGTTATCAGGCGCTGACCGCCCGCGACGCCCGTTTCGACGGGCAGTTCTTCGTCGCCGTGGTAACCACCGGGGTGTACTGCCGGCCGGTGTGCCCGGCGCGCGTACCGAGGCGGGACAATTGCCGCTTTTTCGCCAGCGCCGCCGCCGCCGAGGCCGACGGCTATCGCCCCTGCCTGCGCTGCCGCCCGGAGCTGGCCCCCGGCCACGCCAGCGTCGACGCCCGCC
>FUFK010044524.1_pt1 | contig 17204 bp, 16 predicted proteins | sample 1021851 | NCBI WGS metagenome assembly FUFK01 (sample SAMEA51879418, study PRJEB19060) | metagenome | reverse complement strand
AAGNACAANTAAGATANATTTACGATAATATGACATTTTTTATTCTTATTTAACTAAAAATTTGCCTATAGTATAATTACTATAGGCAAAATTAAATTTTTATTAGAATGTGAATAATAGTAATAGCGCAATAACTAGTGCAAAAAGTGCAACTGCTTCTGTTAGAGCAAATCCTAAAATAGCTATTCCAAAAACTTCATTTTTTGCTGCTGGGTTTCTTCCAACAGCTGTAACTAATGAAGCAAAAATATTACCAATTCCAACTCCAACTCCAGCTAGAGCTATAACGGCTAAACCAGCTCCTATTAATTTTGCGGCATCCATTTCCATATTTTTTTCCTTTCTTAAGTAATTTTAAATTTAGTAATGAATTAGTGTAAATGTATTGCGTCATGAAGGTACATACATGTTAAAATACTGAAAACATAGGCTTGAAGTGCAGCTACTAAAAATTCCAGTCCTGTTAAACCAATAACTGCCAAAAGAGGNAANACNGCTCCTGCTTTTAAAANNCCACCTGCTGATCCCATCATTATTATNAGTCCAGCAAATACCTTCATCATTGTGTGTCCNGCTAACATATTAGCAAATAATCTAACAGATAAACTAATTGGACGGATAAAGTAAGAGATAATNTCAATTGGTATCAGTAGNGGTGCTAGGCCAATTGGTACTCCAGATGGAAAAAAGTATGTAAAAAATTTAAAGCCATGTTTTAAAATTGCAATAATTGTAACTCCTACGAATATAATTGCAGCCAATGTAAAGGTAACTGCTATTTGTGACGTAAAAGTGTAACTGTAGGGTATCATTCCAAGCAGATTTCCAAATAGAATAAACATAAATAAAGTGAATATAAATGGAAAGTAAGCTTGACTACCTTTGCCTGCATTTTCTTTAACCATATTTGCAACAAACTCATATGACATTTCTACTAAGGATTGAAATCTTCCAGGTATAAGTGCTTGCTTTCTTGATCCAAGATATAAAAAACAAACTGACCCAAGAATNGACAACATCATNAANAGAGANGCNTTAGTNAANGATANATCAATACCCATAAAGTTNAGTTCGTATAAAGTTTTAATTGTAAATTGTTCAACAGGTGAATTCATATTATTTTTCTTTTTCGTTAAAAAATCCCATTTTCAAACCTTTGCCAGTCAAAACTCTCCAAAGGTTATATATCCCAGCTACACCACCTAATAAAAAAAATACTAATAGAAATAATGGAGTTGTATTAAACCACTGATCTATTGTCCATCCTAAGCCCGCACCAATTANCAAACCTGCGAGTAATTCTGTTCCAACTCTATAGTAAATATTAAGCGAATCTGTATCTTTAAATGTTTTTTTATAATCCTTCTTAGCTAGTGCAACATCTATTCTTTTTGATAAATTTTTTTCTTTATTTAACGTGCTCATACTATACTTTCAAATGAAAACTATAAGCGTGCTTAAATTATTTTGAGCTAACAAATAAGTCAAGAGTTTACTTCAAAAACTTTAATTAGGCTATATCCTTTATTTTATTTGCTTGCTCTAAATCAACAGAAACTAGTCTACTTATGCCTTTTTGTTCCATAGTAACACCAAAAAGCCTATTCATTTTAGCCATNGTCAATCTNTGGTGTGTCACAACTAAAAAATANGTTTCTGNTTCATCTACTATTTTATCNAATAAGTTACAGAATCTNCTAACATTACTATCATCTAAAGCAGCATCTACNTCNTCTAAAATACATATTGGAGCAGGATTACATAAGAAAACAGAAAAAATGAGAGATATGGCTGTTAAAGCTTGTTCTCCACCTGACAACAAGGAAAGTAATTGCATTTTTTTTCCAGGTGGACTTGCTAATATTTCCAACCCAGCTTTAAGAGGATCATCATCTCCAACTAATTTTAATTCAGCGTCTCCACCTCCAAAAAGCTCTTTAAAAAGATTCTTAAAGTTTTTATTTACGAGCTCAAAACTATCTTTAAGACGTTGTCTGCCTTCTTTATTTAATTCAAAAATTCCACTTTTTAGTTTTTCAATTGCTAATTCTAAGTCAACTCTTTCCTTAGACATCAATTCAATTTTTTGTCTCATTTCGTTCATTTCTTCTTCAGCACGTAAATTTACAGCGCCTAATGATTCTCTTTCATTTAATAATCTTTGAACTGTTTTTTCTAAAGTTTCGATTGATGTATTTAATTCTTCGTTGTCACTTAAATTAACAATTTCTTTTANTTGCTTCGACTTTACCCTGAGTTTCTCATAAACTCTATCCTCGATATTTTCTATTTTTGTGCTAGCTAGATTAAGTGCGGCTTCTACTTTTATCATATCTTCTCGAAAAGATGCTAAATTTTGTTCTGACGATTTTTCTAATTTTTCTGCTTCATTAAGTAATGTTTCCGTTTGTACTAACTTATCTGCAGCAAGGTTTCTTTTTTGTTCAGCTGTTTCAATCTTGATATTTAATTCATTAGCTTTTTCCACAAAATTATCTGGTAGCTTCTCAAGTCTTGATTTATCTTCTTTCAAGTTATCTAGTCTTTCTTTTAAAGATTTAATTCTTGTTTCTGCCTCGTCCTTTCTGTTTTCCCAATCATTTTTTTGATTGTTAATTTGCATTAGGTTTCTTTGTTGATAACTTTCCTGATTTCTAATTTGTTGCTCTGCAGCCATTGCATCTGTCAATTCGTTTCTACATTGATCAGCTGCATTTCTGATTTTTAATTCATCTGCTAGTAAAGTTGGCAAGTTTAGTGATTTTTTAGATAGTGTTTCTAAATCTACTAATTCTTTTTGAGATGTATCTAAAATATTTTGATGTTCTTTTAATAAGATANTNCTTGAATTNATCTTTGAATCTAANCTTGAAATTNATAATTTTGTGTCATTTAATTCATTATTAAGTAAGTTTATTTTAGATTCTATTTCCTTCGTTGTNTCAAAAAATTTCTTTAATTCCAACTCATTTTGATTAATTTCATTAACAATTGTAACTTCTTCTTTTTCTTTAGATGGTAATTCATCTTGTAAATTTCTTAATTTTGTAATTTGTTGTAATCTTTCTGAATAACTATTTTGAACACCTAAAGGTTGAACATATCCATCCCATCTCCACAAGCCTCCTTTTAAAGTTGTCAAAGCCTGTCCAAAAGATAATTCTTTTTGAAGTTTAAGAGCAGTTTTTTCATTTTCTACGATGCCTATACCGATTAATGCAATATCTAGAATTGAATTCTTTTTAATTTTTGAGATTATAGGAGTAGCACCTTTGGGTAACTTTTCTTCAAATTTAGCTGTAATTTCTTTCCAGTAAGAAATGTTCTGTTCGTCTGAATTGTCTGATTTTACAGGAGCTAATATTGTTTCACCTAGTACCGATCCAATTGCATCTTGAAGGTTCCCTATATCATCTATTGTTGCTTCTAGAGTGTTGTTTTTGAATTCATCATAGCCTAATAGCGAAGATAAAGAATGTAAATCAGCTCTCATTACATTGAGATCATAATCTATTTTACCCTTCTTTTCTTTTAGGTTTATATTTAAATTCTCTTTAGTTTCTAATTGTTTTTTTATTAATTCTAGCTTGTTGCTTTCTTNTTTAATTAACTTTTCAATATTAACCCTTTTCTTGTTGTGCTCATCGATTAACTTTTTATCTTCAGTAATATTGAACTGTGATTTTTGATCTTCTGAATTTTTTATTTTTTCTTTTAAATTATTAATACGATTTTCCAGATCTGATTTGTCAGATTTTATTGAAAAAATTTCGGAATTAATAGATGAAAGTTTTGCATCTGCATCTTCAGATTTTATTTTAAGTTCATTTACTTTTTTTGAAGCATCATTTTTCTTAGTTGTGAAATCTTTTGTATCTAATTGTAGCTTGTCTTTTTCTAAAAGAAGATTTGCAATTGTTTTATTTGCATCGTCTTTTATTTCAATTTCTCTTTTAATATCAGTTTCTATTTGTGTTATTTGGTTTAGAACATTATTCAACGTAAATTTTGAAGTTGCTTCTTCTTCTTCTAATCTTATTTTTGAAATATTTAATGATTGTAAAATAGCAGCTTTTTCTGTTTCAATTTTTCTTAGCTCAGGTAGCTTATTAAAAATTTCTAGCTTTGATTTTGTGTTTTTAGATAAGTTTATTTGAGCCTCTTCAACGTTATTTTTTGATTTCTCAAATTTTGTTTCTAGTTCATCAAATTCTTTTTCAGCGGTATTTAGTAATGACAAGAAAAGCGAAGCTTCTGCTTTTCTTAATCTATCTCCTACTGACCTGTAACGAGCCGCCTTTCTACCTTGTTTTTCTAATTCAATTAGTTGTTCATTGTATGTATTCTCAATATCTAACAACCTACTTAAGTTATCAGTAGCTCCGTTTAATTTTAATTCCGCTTCATGTCTCCTATTATGTAACCCTTTAATGTTTGCGGCTTCTTCAAGAATTATTCTTCTATCTTCAAGACTGTACTCAATTATTTGTGAAATCCTTCCCTGACTTACAATTCCTGATGATCGAGCTCCAGTAGCGGTATCTGCAAAAATTAATTGTACATCTCTCGCTCTAACTTGTTTAGAATTAACCCTGTAAGTCGAACCTTTATCTCGTTCAATTTTTCTTGAAATTTCAATTTCATCAAATTGATTAAAATTAGCAGGAGCTTTTTTTTCAGTATTATCTAATTTAATTGTAACTTCTGCAAAATTTCTTGCTGGACGTTCATTTGATCCAGAAAAAATTACATCATCCATACCTTCGCCACGCATTTGTCTTGCTGAGTTTTCACCCATTACCCATTTCATAGCTTCTACAATGTTTGATTTGCCACAGCCATTTGGACCTACTATCCCAGTTAGCCCTTCATTAAGGTCTATTTCTGTTGGCTCTAAAAAAGATTTAAATCCAGAAATTCTTATCGATTTGAATTTCATTTGTTTTCCAATTTTACCTTAAGACTTTTTTGCGTTAATTGACTTCAAAAGTTCTTTTTCAAAGTCTTTGAAAGATAGAGCTCCAGAAATTTTATATTTATCATTTACAATGAAAGTTGGAGTGGAATTTATATCAAAGTTTTTAGACTCTTTCTCCATTTTTGTAACAATTTCCTGCATAAGAGGAATGTTTTGAGAAATATCATTAAATTTTTTTGATGATATGCCAAATAATTTTGCGATTGATTGTAATTCATTCAAAGGATTTTTTGAATATGCCCATTGTTTCTGCTTTTTTAATAAAATGCTAACAGCTTCTATATATCCATCCTTTGTTGGTATTGATCTAGCTAATGTAGCTGCTATAACGGCAAGTCTGTCAAGAGGGTAATCAATAAATTCTAATTGAACTTTACCCGTATCAATGTATTTTTTTTTGAGTTGAGGTAATGTTTTTATATGAAAGTTAGAACAGTGACCACAGGTTAATGAAAAGAATTCTTTTATTTTAATGGGTGCATTATTAGAACCCAAAAATTGTTTTCGCATCAACTCGTTTAATGAGGTTTGATTTGAAAAACTTTTTTTTGAAAATAAGAAAAAAGCACCAATACCTAGTAAAAATTTTCTTCTATTTAAAAACATATTTTTCCCCAAATTTTTTTGCTCATTTAAAATTTCAAATAATAATAATCTTATATACTAAGATTAATGTACAAAGAACAAGATTTTATAAAATGCAACTATTTTTTTCTAGAAATCTCAAATTCTTGCATTGCTAATTTCAGTTCGCTGTCTGGAAGTATATTAGACTCCAAATTTTCTANAGTATTTTCCAAAGTACGTTTAATAGGTTCTTTTTTAATTTCAAAGTTGTTCTGAATGTCAGCTTGAATAATTTTTATTTTTGATATTGCTTTAAACCCGAATCGAGCATTAATTTGATCCAATAGAAGTGGAATTGCGTATTGAACTTCAAGTCCGAAGCCATTTTGGACTTTGATTGTTATTTGGCCATCGATATTTTTTTTTCTACCAAATTTTATTTTATGTGGAATTGTTATATCTGCATATTGACCTGCAATATGTGCCCAATTGAAAAATATATGATTTTGAATAGATCCTAATCTACTCAGATTTTTCTCAACAATATTTTCTGTGATTTTTAATAAAGACTTCATATGTTAACAATTATTTTAAATTAAATTTTTTTGATTTTATTATATAATAAAANTCTATGACACAGTTAAAAAAAAATAACTACAATACTTTTTCTAATTCATTGTTATCTTGGTACGACTTTAATAGAAGAATTTTACCCTGGAGAGCGCCACCAGGTGAGATTTCAAATCCTTATTTTGTTTATTTATCAGAAATTATGTTGCAACAAACTGTAGTAAAAACAGTAATACCATATTTTTTAAAGTTTGTTAGAAAATGGCCTGATATTAATGCCCTTGCAAAAGCAGAATTACATGAGATTAATTCATATTGGGCAGGACTTGGCTATTATAGTAGAGCTAAAAATTTGCATGAAACAGCAAAAATAATTTCTAATAAATATGATGGATTTTTCCCTACAGATAAAAATTCTTTAATGGCCCTTCCTGGAATAGGCGAATATACATCATCAGCCATTATGGCTATAGCATTTGATAGAAAATCAAATGTTATAGATGGAAATGTTGAAAGAGTTTTTTCAAGATTTTATGCGGTTGAAAAACCCATAAAGGAATCAAAGATTTTTATCAAAAACATTGCTGAAAAACACCTTCCTGATAACAGGCATGGAGATTATGCACAAGCCTTAATGGATTTAGGTTCATTAATTTGCATTCCTAAGTCACCAAGATGTAAAATGTGTCCTTTATTAGCTATTTGTGACGTCGGTGGCACAACTAGTGCTAAGCAATATCCAATAAAACTTCCAAAAAAAGAAAAAGAAGAGCGGTATGGATTATTCTTCTATTTACAGAATAAAGATGGTGCTGTTTTGTTTGAAACCAATAAGAGTAGTGGACTTTTAGCCAACATGGATGTGTTGCCCTCGATAGGCTGGTATGAAGAAAGTAATAGATTTAAAAAATCTCCAAAATTTAATAAAAAAAAACCTAATTTTTTAGGTATGAAATGGAAGATATTAGATCAGAATTTAAATCACATTTTCACTCATTTCAAACTTAATTGCTCTGTGGCAATTGCTACAATAAATGATGAAAATGCATTGATTAATGACTTAAGCAAAAGCTCTTACAGATTTGTACAAAAAACAAATATAAATGATTTAGCTCTCCCAAGTTTAATTAAAAAAATTTTGAATGCTTTAAAAAATAATGAGATTCTTGATTTTTAATGCCTAAAATGTCTAATTGATGTAAAAATCATCGCAATATTTCTTTCATCAGCTGCTTCAATCACCTCTTTGTCACGAATAGATCCACCTGGCTGAATAACAGCGGTTACACCTGCGTTTGCTGCAGCAATCAAACCATCAGCAAACGGAAAAAAAGCATCACTAGCTACAACGGATTTATAAGCCATTGACGTTTCCAATTTAGCTAAATTGGACGCCTTTTTTGCTTTTTCGTTAGCTATTGAAGTGGAATCAATTCTACTCATTTGACCTGCTCCAATACCTACAGTTTGTAAATTTTTTGCATAAACAATAGCATTTGATTTTGTATGTTTTGCAACTTTCCATGCAAACAACAAATCATCAATTTCTTTATTTGTTGGTTTCCTTTTTGTTACTATTTTAATGTTGTCACTGTTTAAAACTTTATAGTCACGCGATTGCACTAACATCCCACCAGAAATAGATTTAAATAATAAACCTGTATCCTCTGGTGATGCTAGTGAACCAGTTGTCAATATTCTAACATTAGGCTTGTCAGCGAAAATCTCTAAAGCTTCTCTNTNAACACTGGGAGCAATAATGACTTCTAAAAAAAGTGACTTCATTTTGAGAGCTAAATCTTTTGTTAATTCTCTATTTATAGATACTATGCCACCAAAAGCACTTACAGGGTCAGTTTGAAGTGCCTTTTCCCAAGCAGAATTAAGATCATCGTTTTCTGCTACTCCGCAAGGATTGGCATGTTTAATTATGGCAACAGCAGGTTTTTTGAATTCACAGATTAGCTCAAATGCAGCGTCCGCGTCATTTACATTATTATAAGAAAGTTCTTTGCCTTGAAGTTTTTTACTATTTGTAATTCCTTTTCTTTTATCAGATGTTTTATAAAGTGCTGCTTTTTGATGTGGGTTTTCACCGTATCGCATTTCATATGACTTATTTAAATTAATTGACAAATTTTCAGGAAAAGTTGATGAGATAATCTCTTTATCTTCTAACCAATCTGAAATGNCGTTATCGTATTCGTTAGTTAATCTAAATGCCTTTGCGGCAAGATATTTTCTGTATGAGTACTTAATTTTTCCATTGTTATCAATTTGTGAAATAAATTCTGGATAGTCATTGGGATCTGTAACAACTGTTACAAATTCATGATTTTTTGCTCCAGCTCTAATCATTGCTGGTCCGCCAATATCAATNTTTTCTATTATATCTCTNTTTTTAGATGTTNTTTGTANNGNCTCTCTAAATNTATATAAATTAATAATCAAGAGATNTATTTCGTNAATATCATGTTTCTGAATTTGNTCTAAGTGNNAAGNATCNTCTCTTCTAAAAAGAATACCACCATGTATTTTAGGATTTAAGGTTTTAACNCTTCCATCTAAAATTTCAGGAAAGTTTGTTTGATCTGATACTTCTTTTACAGGAATAGAATTTTGTTTTAAATATTTAGCAGTTCCTCCTGTAGAGAGAATTTCTATTTTATTTTTTACTAAAACTTTAGCTATTTTTTCAAGATCACGTTTATCTGTTACTGAAATTAGAGCTCTTTTGATTTTGATATCTTTTGTAAAAAAAATTTCTTTATTATTATTCATGTATAAACTTTTTAAATTTGTTGAATGACTTTCAAATAATTTCTTTTCATGAGATAAGTCAACTAAAAATTATTTTTGAAGTTCAAATGCCCAATTACAAGAAATACTTTTGTAAGCTCTTATTTTTTCTAAGTTTAAAATAATACTGAGCTCTTTACATGGCTTTGGGCCATTAGGAGTAAACATTACTGAATTTTCTATGCTTATATTTTTATTGTTAGAGCTCATTTTCCAGACATAACCCTTTTGATGATTTAATAGTATTGAACCACTTCTTGTTTTTATGAGTTCAATACCTGGATATAAATGAAAGCGAATATATGCGTTTTTGGGAATTGAACCAATATTGCCAATATTTAAAATTTCATCTCTTCCTCTAATTTCATTTTTTTTATTAGAAAGGTATATTTGTCTTTTGTGGTGAACGCCAAAAATTGTTTCGTACCCTGAATGAGTTACATCTAATAAATTACCATCTTTAGTTTTTCCAAATTGGATATTTGATATTCTTGTAATTCTTCTCCCACTGAGGTCTATATTATTTCTATCATCTATATTCAGGCTAGAATGAGCCGCCGTAGAAGAAAGAGAATTTTTCATATTTTTATATTTTGAGTTATTAATTTCTCCAAGGTTGGAAATTATCTTTTCTTTTTTATAAAAAAATTCAAAACCAAATAGGCTAGCTTTTTTATTATGAATTGTTTTTTTATTTAGTCCTATATCCACAAATAAAACAGAATTCATATTTGACAACCTACAAAACCCAGTTTCTTCAGCAAGGCTAAAAATCCTATTTTTATATCCAATTCTATTTAAAGTTTGCTTTATAATTTCTTTTCGTATTAAGGAACCACCATGAAACCATGAAAAATATTCATCAGGCATTTGAAAACTTCTACAAAACTCTCCCATTTTTATTGTTTTTTGATGCAACCCATCAGCATCTACATTTTTTAAAATCGCAATTATAGATCTTATCTCAATTAAATGTCTCAATAAATTTAATTGCTTAACAGGACTTCTGCTTATGTGCCCACCATCAGTATTAGTCAAGATTTCGAGTTTTTCATTAATAACAGTTAATAATTGATTAATATTATCTATCGTTTCGTATAAAATAGACTTAGATACTAAAATCCCTTTAATAATAATTATCTTTTCAAGGTTGTCGTTTGATAGATCGAGTTTTAATTCAAGAAATTTAGATTGTAAGGCAATAGAATTTAAAATTTTTTTTTGAAAATCTAATCCACCACTCTCTGCAAACCAAGAATAATTAAAGCTCCAACATGAAATTCTTTCTGCCATTATTACAGAATTATATTCATGAGATCGGAGGTTATAATCTTCGTTGATCCAGTTTTCCACTAATGATCGTGCAGTCGANCTTGCTTTTATGCTTCCTTCTGATTTTAAATCTCTTATGAAATTGAATTTATTAAAATCCTGAATAGTTTTTGTATTAACTGGGTTACTTAATATTCTTTTTCCACTTTTAGTTGAGCCTTGCCAGTTATCAGTCAGTCTTCTTACTGGTGTTTTAGGAATTGTCACTTTAAGTTTTTGTTTAAGAAAATAATTATTTGTAATTATATCTATTAACTTAAGCATTAAATTATTTTTCCTTTTTCAATAATGCTATAAAAAATCCGTCAGATCCATTACTAACATTTTCAAAATTAAAATTAAAATGATTAGGTAGAATTCTAATAAATCCTTCTTTTGTAATGCTATCATTTATTTTAGGAAAATCTTCAGAGTTAAAACTTACTATTGAAAATTGTTTATGACTTTTTAAAAAATCTTCTATTCTTCTTTCTCCTTCGATTTTTTGAAGAGAGCAAGTCACGTACATGATAAGGCCATTTTTCTTTAGGATTTTTGCTGAATTATCTAATATTTTATTTTGTATTGATACAAAGTTATCTAAATTATTTGGAGCATTTCTTATAAAAATATCAGGATTTTTTCTAATTGTACCAGTTCCTGAACATGGTGCATCTATTAAAATAACATCAGCCTTATATTCTGGATTAAAGTCTTCTGCATTCACATTAATTAAATTTGGATTAAAATTAAGTCGAGCCATGTTTTTTTTAAAAATTCTGGATCTATTCTTATTTTTTTCAATACAATCTATGACCAAATCATTATCCAACAGTTGTGCAGTTTTACCTCCAGGAGCGCAACACATATCAATTATTTTAAGAGATTGTATTGATTTTAAAAAATTTTTTTTTATTTTTGTTAATAATATAGTGCAAGGTATTTGAGATGCTGCGTCCTGTATCCACCATATACCATCTTTAAATCTAGGTAGATCTTCCACATTCCCATTAAATGGGCACCTTAGGACATTAGGAAATATCTCTACGCCATTTAACTCTGATTTAATTATTTCTTTTTCTTTTTTAGTTATTTTTGTTGATATAACAATATCAAGTGGAGGAGGATCCATTGCTAATTTAACAATCTCGTCAACATTTTTTTTCCCGTATAAGGATTTCCAACTATTAAAAAGCCATTCTGGTAAGTTAGAAGCTTCATTTGAAATAATATGAGAAAATTCTTTTTTATTTTGACTAATTTTTCTAAGAATTGCATTTACTAGCCTAGATTGCTTCTCACTAATGAATAATTTTGCTTGGTACACGGCTTCATTTATGACTGCATAAGGTGCTATTTCTAGCCAAATTAGTTGAACAGTTGCAATCAACAAAATACTATTCAAGTATCTGTTCCTTGGATCTATACCTTGCTTTGCGTATTTAGTATAAATTCTTTGTGCTTGTTTATGTCTCCTCATAGATGAATTAATCAGAAGATATACAAAGGATTTGTCCCTTTTATCTAATTTATTAAAATCAAAGGAGTTATCTATTGTTTTTTCAAAATTTTTGTTTTTATAAAAAATTAAAATCCAAATTTCTAAAGCAATTAACCTCGTGTTTTTTGCTAATTTTTGAAATTTAAGTGATTTTTGTTCAATCAAAACTACTACCTTGTATTTATAACAAAAATTAATATTATACTGTGATTTGCTAAATGAGATTTATAGAAAGTAAATTATTATGAGTAATAAAACTACAAAATTAAACGAAGAAAAAGAACAAAATAATACAAAAGATAAATTAAATGAAAATGTAAATATTCCAAAAGAGCAGGGTGGCCCAAAGGGCCCAGAACCTACAAGATACGGAGATTGGGAAAAAGCCGGCAGGTGCTCGGATTTTTAATATTCAAATAAAAGAATATGAATGAATTAAAAGCAGAAACAATAATTAATGCAGGCATTAGAATTGCAGAGAAAAATTTAACAAGTGCTTATATCGTTAAAAGAGGAGATGAGCAGGCTGGTGCTATATTTGTTAAAATTGACACTCTAGACGGTTTTGCCAAACTTTTTTCAAGAAATATCAAATATGATTTAAATAATGATAAAGAAATTATTGAGTTTATAGATTTATATCCTCTAAAAAAAATAACTTCTCAAGATATTGATAAGAGAATTTCTAAAGAAATAGAAATAGATAGAGATTGTTGGGTNGTAGAAATTGAGGATAAAAAAGGTTTTAATGCATTTGAAAATTTAGATTGTTAATTTTTCTATAAGATCGTTTCTTTTATACAAACCTAAATAATTTGCCTTTAGTTTTAAAATACTGTTTATGTGCTTTAACATGGGTGTGGCAATATTGAGTTTATTTCCAATTTCTATTATTGCACTCATTATAGGATCTATTTCAAGAGGCCTTTTCATTTCAATATCTTGTCTAGTTGATGGTTTATGTCCAATTATTGAAGAAGCTCCATCAATTCTTTTGTCAATTGAAACACCAAAATTAACACCAACTGCCTCTCCAACTTTTTGACACTCTAGCATCATTTGTTTGATTAAGTTTCTTGAACTTGGATCGTTTCCAATTATATCCAAGCTAGCTCCTGTAATTGCGCTTATAGGATTAAATGAACAATTCCCCCATAATTTAATCCAAATTTCATCTCTTAGATTTTTCTTTTGTGGAGCTTTTAGTCCACCTTTAATAAAAAGATCAGATAATATTTTTAATCTATCTGTATTTATGCCACTAGGTTCTCCAAGGCTAAATCTATTTCCCTCTATATGTTTTATAACACCTGGCTTTTCTATTTCGCATGCTGGATAAACAACACAACCTAGTGCTCGTTCTGGATTTATATTTTTCCAGATAATACCGTCAGGATCAACAGAATCTATATGAGTGTTTTCTAAAATTGTATTTGAGTTTGCTTTGTAAAAATACCACCAAGGTATTCCGTTAACTGCAGATAAAATAGATGTATTTTTATTTAAAAGTGGTTTTAAATTTTCAACAATACCAGCTATAGCATGCGCTTTAACACCAATTATTATATAATCTTGAGTTTCTAACTCTTTTGGATTTTCTGTTACTTTCAAATTAAAAGTATCTGAACTATTTCCAGTGATTAAGGTTAACCCATTTTTTTCTATAGCTTCTTTATGGGGTCCCCTAGCAATCAATGAAACATTGGCTCCAGCTTTACTTAAGCAGCATCCAATATATCCTCCAATAGCTCCTGCACCAAATACACAAATATTCATTTCAACATTTCTCTATTCTAAACCAAGTTTTTCTGCAAGTCCGATTCTTTGCAATTTACCTGTGGCTCCTTTAGGTATTTCTTCTAAAAAACGTATATATTTTGGAATTTTAAAATCAGCAAGATGTTTTCGGGCATAATTTTTAATATCTGTTTCATTACAATCAATTCCACTCTTTAATACAATTGCAACGCCTATCGCCTCTCCAAGTAAATTATCTTTAACTGCAAAAGTTACAACTTGTTCAACAGCCTTGTGTTCCATTAAGNTATTATCTACTTCTAAAGGTGATACTTTTTCTCCACCTCTATTTATAATTTCCTTTAATCTTCCAGAAATTTTTAAATATCCCTCATCATCAAAATGACCTTGATCTCCTGTCCTAAACCATCCATTTATAAAAGCAGTTTTATTAGCCTCTTCATTATTTTCATAGCCATTTGTCACGTTATCTCCGCGGATACATACTTCTCCATCCACACCACTATCAAGTTTGTTACCTTGTGCGTCCATTATACAAACTTCAGGTCCTGCTGGTTTACCAACAAAGCCAGCTTTTTGTTTTTCTGGAGGCATAGGATTTGATGTCATTTGATGAGTGGCTTCGGTCATTCCGTAAGCTTCAATGACGGTTGTCTTAAATATCTTTTTTAGTTCATCAAAAACAGCTGGAGGTAATGAGGCAGATGAAGATCTGATAAATCTTAGAGAAAGTTCTTCGGCAAGTTTTGGGTTCTTTTTTGCACGCATTAAAATAGCTTGATGCATTGTTGGAACACCAGAATACCATGTGATTGATTCTTTATCTGCTGTTTCTAAAAATTTAAGTGCATTAAAACCACTGCTCGCATAAACAGAAGCTCCAGCATTAATCGAAGAACTTAATACTGCAATTAATCCATGAATATGAAAAAGAGGCATAATGTTATAACAATGATCTTGTGAGCTTAGTTGAAGAGAATTTGCAATATTAGTTGCTGATGAAAAAATATTTTTATTTGTTAATGGTACAACTTTTGGTCTTGAGGTTGTTCCAGATGTATGCAAAACCAAGGCTTCATTATTTTCAGTAGCAAGTTCGAAATTTGTAGTTTTGTTGTATAAATTGAATATTCCAGCTGGTGCATTATCTATCTTTTTGATTTCACATATTTCTATACCCAGATTTTTTGCAGCTTCAACTGCTGGATTCTGACTATCCTTTTCTACAATAACTATTTTAGGCATAAGATCTTGAAGGTAAAATTCATATTCTTTTAATTTATATGAAGGGTTTAAAGGAGCAGCTGACATATAACTAGAAATTGACAAAAAGGCAGTTGCCATTTCTGGACCATTTGGTAGGACTATCGCCGCTCTATTGGATGGTGTAATTCCTTGGCTAGCTAATTGACCAGAAATATTAAAGATGTGTTTTTTTAAATCTGAATATTTAATTACATTATTATTTTCAGATGTGATTGCAATATTTTCATCTTTGTTGTTATTAATTAAATCTCTTATCGTATAACTCATTCGCACAACACCATTTTTTAGTTTATTTTTACAATTTTAATTATCAAAGGCAATCTAAATTCAAAAATGACAAATGAGCTTAATATAAACTTATTTATAATTATTTTTGATTTAAAAATTTTTTGGCTGCTGGTGTCAAATCTTTATCATTTTTATCATTGGAGATCTTGTTAGCAATAGTTTTTCCAAGTTCCACTCCCCATTGATCAAAGCTATTAATGTTCCAAAGGAATCCAGATGCAATTGTAATATTTTCATAAAGAGCTATTAACATCCCAATAGAAAATGGTGTGTTTTCTTCCCAACTTATTATTGTTGAAGGCCTGCCTCCTAAAAAATTTTTATTTTGATTAATTAAATCAACTGAACCTCTTGCTAGAGCTTCAGCCTGTGCAATTGCATTTATTAATAAATATTCGTGATTTTTCTCAGAGCCTTTGAAGCAAATTGTACTTAAAGGTTTACGAGGCACTAAAATATCTGTTGGGCTTACTTCTAACCCTTGATGCAAAAATTGAAAGAAACTATGTTGTGCATTAGTACCTACTTCTCCCCAGATTATTGGGCTTGCTGGCATTTTTAGAGTAGCGCCGTTAATATCAACACCTTTCCCATTGCTTTCCATTTCTAATTGTTGCGCCCATGCAGGGAATTTAGAAAGATTGTCAGTATAAGGAACTATGCAATGATTATTTCTATTTAAAAAATTTCGGTTCCATATTCTCAGTAAAGCAAGGATAATCGGAATATTATTTTCAACTTCTTCATTTATGAAATGCTCATCCATTGTCCTTGCCCCAAGAAGAAAATTTTTATAATTATCTTCTCCTAAACCAATAAATATTGACATACCTACTGATGACCAAAGAGAGTAACGTCCTCCAACATTTTCTGATATTTCAAAGATGTTTGAATCNTTAAATCCCCAATCTAATGCTTTTTTTCTCANTGATGTAACCGCAACCATAGAATCATTTAAAGAAACTTTATGTTTGGATAACCATTCTGCCACAATCTTTGCNTTTTCAAGAGTTTCAAGTGTACTGAAGCTTTTAGATGTAACTATAAATAGAGTTTCTTTGGGATTACATTTTATAAATATTTCAGAGATCTTGGTTGGGTCAATATTGGATACATATAANATATCAGGAANTTTATAAAAACTTTTCAANGCTTTGTTAACCATTAAAGGTCCTAAGTCAGATCCACCAATGCCAATGTTCACAATATGTTTAAAATTNTTTTTGCTTGAAATATTTTGAACAAAATTTCGAAGTTTCTTCCATTCTTGTGTTTTGAAACGTTCTTCTTTTCTTAGACTAAAATGATCAACAGAACGATTTTCAGATAAGTTTACTTTTGCACCTGAAATAAGCTCTTTTATTTTTGTTTTTATTTTAGTTTCTTTAGCAAGATCTATCAAATCCTCCTTAATCTCTTTGTCAAGGGATTGCCTTGTAATATCAATTCTTAAATCTTGAAGTTCATATTGGAATTCAGAAGGTCTTTTTTCATCAAAAATAAGATGATTTAAGTTTCGAAAATCTTTGTGTTTTAACTTNTCTAATATAATTTTTGTGATTGGGTTATCAGCTAATTGCATAAATCTTGATTGTTACCTTTCTATTTATTTGATACTAACCGTAATAAGTTATACAGCATGATTTAATAAATTAGGATAAAAATTTATGGTTTCACCTAAGTATGTATTAAAGTTCTTATATTTATTTACTTTTATTTTGTTATCTTCACAAAGTTTTTCTGAAACAATTACTTTTAAAGGTTTAGTTTTATCAGATTTTTGGATAAAAAAAGTAATTGCTAATAATAATATAACTGCAGGTTATATTAAAATTGAAAATAAAAATGAGAAGAATGAGCGTTTGATTTCTGTGGAATCAGATTTTTCAAAAAGGATAGAACTTCATGATATGTATATTAAAAACAACATAATGATAATGAAACATTTAGAAGAAGGAGTGTTAATTAAATCTAAATCACAATTAGATTTTAAACCTGGAAGCCTTCATATTATGTTTATTGATTTAACAAAATCTCTAAAAAAAACAAAATTACAAAAAGTTAAATTTAATTTTAAAAATGCAGGGTCAATAGTTGTTAATATGCCGATTATGGATAAAAGAAAAAAATCAAATGAGAAGAAAAAGCACCATCATCATTAACATT
>FUFK010037409.1_pt1 | contig 17210 bp, 13 predicted proteins | sample 1021851 | NCBI WGS metagenome assembly FUFK01 (sample SAMEA51879418, study PRJEB19060) | metagenome | reverse complement strand
CCGCAGCAGAACCGCTTGCCAAGCCTGCCGCGGTGACGACAGACCCTGATNAGGNGCAGCCAGACTCACAAANACGAACTAGCGGGCGGCACGCATCTCGGCGCGTTTCGCCTCGGTCCCCGGTTCGTCNAGGGTCGGGACGCCANACCCGTCCGCCTTACCGGAATCCGAGAGCACCACGCCATAGAGGTCGGCGGCCTGGTCAATGCTGTAACGGCCGAGCCGCACATCCTCGAGCACCAGCGCCGCGTTGCGCTCCAGNGGGTCGCCATAGCCGCCGCCGCCGGGTGTGCGCACCCATACACGGTCACCCGATTCCAGCGGAATGTCCTGTTCCTTCGACAAATGCAGCGGCACATAGGATTCGCCATCCCGGAACACCACCACCTTGTTCACATCCCCGTCACCGCCGCCAAGCGCGCCCTGCGGCCCGAACCTGCCATGATCCATGACGAAGCTGGCCTTGGCGTTGCCGTTGCGGAGCTCAAGCTCGTAATCGAGCCCAAACCCGCCCCGGGTGCGGCCCGCGCCGGCAGACCCTTCATGAAGCGCATAATGGTGATAGAGCACAGGAAAGGCCTGCTCCATGATCTCTACCGGCGGTGCCTTGGAGATCCCGATGGTGGAACACCCGTTGCTGAGACCGTCACCATCGGCATTGCCGNCATAACCGCCACCGGACAGCTGGTACATGACGAAATCACGCCCGCGTTCTGCATTATGGCCCCCAAGCGCGAAGTTTCCGCTGGTGCCTGCAGGCGCCGCCGTCACCCTGTCGGGAAGCGGCTGGACCATCGCTGCGAACACGGCCTCGGCGATCCTCTGGCTGACCTCGGCAGCGCATCCGGAAACCGGCCGCGGATAATGCGCATCGAGGAAGGTGCCTTCATAACCGGTGATATCCAGCGGCTCGAACGCGCCGGCGCTGATCGGCACTTCNGGGAAGATGTGCCGCATGGCCAGATAGACCGAGCTCAATGTCGTTGCCAGCACCGAATTCATCGGCCCGCGACAGGGGGGGCTCGACCCGGCGAAATCAAAGCGCAGCCTGTCATCGACCCTGGTGATGCCGAGCCTGATCTCGAGCGGCTCGTCAACCACGCCGTCGCTGTCGACATAGGCCACCGACTGCCAGCTTCCCTCGGGCATGGTGACGATCATCTGGCGCATCTGCGCNGAGGCGCGGCGGCGCAGCTCGGTGATCGCCTCGGCCACCGTGTCGTCGCCATAGCGGCCCAGAAGAAGGTCGAGCCTGTCAGCCCCGACATCCAGCGCGGCAGCCTGTGCCTTCACGTCACCGATCCGCTGGTCTGCGACGCGGATGTTGGAACAGATGATGGCGTAGATTTCCTCGTCCATGACGCCTTTCTTGAACAGCTTTACCGGCGGCAGGCGCAGCCCTTCCTGTTCAACCGAGGTCGCCGAGGCGGAGAACCCCCCCGGTACGGCCCCGCCCGTATCCGGCCAGTGGCCGGTATTCGACAGCCAGCACCACAGCTTGCCGTCACGGTAATAGGGACGTACAAAGCGCACATCCATAAGATGCGTGCCGCCAAGATAGGGATCGTTGACGATATAGATGTCGCCGGGCTCCGGCGCGGCCGCGCGGCCCTCGCCGATCAGCCGGATCAGTTCGGCCGTCGAATATTGCATCGTCCCGACAAAAACGGGCAGGCCGCCGGCCCCCTGCGCGATCAGGGCGCCGTCATCCGCGGCATAGATGCCGTCCGACCTGTCATTCGCCTCGGCGATGACGGGCGAGAAGGCGGCCCGCGAGAAGCTGAGATCCATTTCATCGCAGACCTGCTGCAGTCCGGCCTGAATGACGCTGAGGGTAATGGGATCGAGGCTCATCACTTGCTCCCCACTGTGACCAGAATATTGCCGTCCTCGTCCGAGACCGCGCTGTCCTGCGGTTCGATAAGGATCGTGGTGTCCATCTGCTCGAGGATCGCCGGACCGGAGATCTGCGCGTCCAGCGGCAGCTTCTCGCGCGCATAGACCGGTGTGTCCTGCCAGCCTGAATCCGCTCCCGCCCCGTCGAACCAGACGGGCCTGCTGCCGGTCTGCGCGGCTGCCACCGATCCGGCACGCCCGGCATTGTCGATCAATCCGCCAAGATCGACCTCGGGGCGGCGGCCGGTGACGCTGGTGTTCACATTGACGATCTGCGCCCTGATTTCCGGCAGCCGGACCCGGAACCTGTTGAAATAGACCTCTTCGAAGGTCGCCTTGATATCGGCGGCCGTCATGCTCGCCGAGGCCAGCGGCACCTGCAACAGATGCGTCTGCCCGGCAAACTGCATGTCCAGCGAATGGGTCACCTCGATCCGCTCGATACGCACCGGCTCCTGCCGNATCAGCGCCTTGCCCTCTGCCGCCTGCGACGACAGCATTTCACCGAGCCGGTCGATATCCATGGCATCCAGCGGCGTATTCACGGTGCGCACGAAATCATGGCGCAGGTCGGCGACAATGCAGCCAAGCGCGTTGGTGATCCCCGGGCGCGCCGGCACCAGCACCTCGGGAACGCCGAGCTCGCCGGTCAGTGCCGAGGCATGGAGCGGTCCCGCGCCGCCGAAGGCGAACAGGCTGAAATCCCGTGGATCGAGACCAAGCGAGACCGATACCATGCGGGTCGCGCCGGCCATGCGGGTCGTCGCCATGCGCAGAACGGCGGCGGCCGCCGTTTCCGCATCCACGCCAAGCGGATCGCCGAGACGCGTCTGGAAAATGGCGCGGATATCCTCGATCCCGACAGCGCCCGGCACCGATTTAAGCTTTCCGACATCAAGCCTGCCAAGAACCATGTTGGCATCCGATATCGTCGGCAGCTCACCNCCCCGCCCATAGCAGATCGGCCCTGGATCGGCGCCGGCGCTCTGCGGCCCGACCTCGAGCAGTCCGGCCTCGTTCACCCGCGCGATCGAGCCGCCACCGGCACCAATGGTCCGCACATCGACCATCGGCACATGGATCGGCATGGCGTATTCGATCTCGATCTCGTTCGAGACCGAGGGCCGGCAATCACGGATCAGGGCCACATCCGTCGACGTCCCGCCCATGTCATAGCTGATCAGGTTCGGCCGGCTGGCGCGCCGCCCGGTGTAGGCGGCGGCGATCACACCCGATGCCGGGCCCGACATCACCGTCTTCGCAGCTTCCTTGACGACACGGCTCGCCGACACGGTGCCGCCATTGCCGTTCATCACCAGCAGCTCGCCGCCATAGCCGCCACCTGCAAGTTCGGTGGCAAGACGTTTCACATACCGCTCCAGCAGCGGCTGCACCGAGGCATTCACCGCAGCGGTCACGCCGCGCTCGAACTCGCGGCTTTCGGACAGCAGCCCGTGCCCCATGGTGATATAGCTGTTCGGCCAGATGTCGGACAGCACCTCGGCGGCCCGTATTTCATGGTCGGGGTTGGCATAGGCATGCAGAAAATGAATCACCACCGACTCCGCGCCCCTGGCAAGAAGCGCGGCACCGACAGCGCGAACCGCATCCTCGTCGAGCGGGGTGACGACACGGCCGGCATAGTCCATCCGTTCCGGCACCTCGATACGCAGGTCACGCGGGATGATGGGCTCGAAATGTCCCTTCATGCCATAGGGCTGCGGCCTTGTGCGGCGCCCGAGCTCGAGGACATCACGAAAACCGGCAGTGGTGATCAGGCCGGTGCGGCTGAGCTTGCGCTCCAGCACGGCATTGGTCGTGGTCGTNGTGCCATGGATGACAAGTGCCACACGCGACAGGTCGCTTTCAGCCTCGGCGACGGCGTTCATCACGCCGAATGCCTGGTTGTCCAGCGTGCTGGCGACCTTGGCAAGGCGCACCGCGCCGCTCGCCTGGTCGAGCCTGATCAGGTCGGTGAAGGTGCCGCCTACATCAACACCGATCAGATCACCGTCAAACCTGTTGTCCTTGCCACTCATTCCTGACCGCTCATTCCTGCTGCTTCCCGACGCCGGTGCCCGCCTTTGCGACCATCGCAACGCCCTTGCCGCGCATCCGCCCCGAACCGCTGTTCATTGGTACGCAAATGAGCGCCAAATCTTGACAAAAAGTCAAACGGATTTCCAGAATGTTGCATGGTTTGGGGGGATCAACGACGCGTGCCGGCGGCATTATCTGCCGCGGTCACGATGGGCATCACGACAGCGTGGCCGAACGCCGCCGCCGCCCATGCCACCGGACAGAGCTTTGTCGCCCTGCTTCCGACCGGCCCCTATATGGCCGTGGGCGTTGCCACCGTCGCCCTCAGCATCATGCTGCTGTGGTTTTTGCCGCAGCGATCGGCATCCACCCTGCTGCCGCACCGGAATATCGGGCGGGTGGCGGCGGCGCCGGCCCTGCGCAATCTTTCGAGCCTGCTGATGTTCCTGGCGCTGTGCGGCGGCATTGCCGCCGGTCTGAACGGCACGCGTGACCCGCTGGAGAACGGGCTCGTGCTCGGCTTCTGGGTTGCGTTCTGGATGGCGGCACCAATGCTTCAGGGATATCTGTTCGACCTCTGGGGGTGGCTCTCGCCATGGAGATGGGCGGTTCAGCCGCTGGGAACGCTTGCCGCGCGGCCAGTCCTGCCGCTGCCCCGGCATGTCGGCGTCTGGCCTGCGGTGGCGCTGTTGCTGGGGTTCTCGGCCTTCACGCTTGCCGACCCGGCACCTGACGATCCGGCGCGGCTTGCCGGGGTGATATCCGCCTACATGATCGTGACTTTTGCCGGCATGACGCTGTTCGGCCCGCGGCGCTGGCTGCGGCAGGCTGAGTTCTTTTCGGTACTGATGGCTCAGTTCGNCAGGCTCTCCGTTCTGGCGCGGCGCGGCGCGCGCGTGCGCGCCGGATGGCCCGGCTGGCAGCTCGGGAATGGCGCCGCCTTTCTTCCCGGCATTCCGGTCTTCACCCTCGTTCTTCTCGGCACAGGGTCATTTGACGGGTTCAACGAGACATTTGTCTGGCTTGACCTGATCGGCGTCAATCCGCTGGCCTTTCCCGGGCGTTCGGCGGTTGTGGTGCCGGTGATCCTCGGCCTTGCCGGCGCCAACCTGCTGCTGGTCGGCCTGTTCCTTGTGATGATCGTCACCGGCGACAGGCTGGTCGGAGGCGGACTGCCGGCCAGCCGGTTGCTGGCGCTGTTCGCGCCGACCATCCTTCCCATCGCGCTGGCCTACCACATGGCGCACTACCTTCCGTCGCTGCTTGTGGACGGCCAGTATGTGCTGGTCGCACTCAACGACCCGCTTGGCACAGGCGCCAATCTGCTGGGCCTTGCCGACTATTACGTCACCACCGGTTTCTTCAATCATCGCGAGACCATGCGGGTGATCTGGCTGAGCCAGGCGGCGGTGATCGTGTTTGGCCACGTCATCGCCGTAATCCTTGCGCATGCGGCAGCGGTCCAGCTTTACGGGAATTTGTCCCGCGCCTTCCGGGCCGGGCTCCCGCTGGCTGTTTTCATGGTGCTCTACACCTGGCTCGGCCTGTGGTTGCTGGCGGCGCCAAAGGGCGGATGACGCCAAATTTCCCATTTTGGACTGGACATGCTGTTTGCACACACACAAACTCGAAGGGAAAAGCAAACAAGAACAAACCGGAGGCAATTCGGGAAGAATCACGCTTGAGAGGGAGGCTTTCATGAAGAAAACAATCCACGACACGCCGGTGGACAACACCCAGACCATGAATAAGGGTGACGACCGGATCGACGCATCGAGGCCAAGCCGCCGCAAGGCGATCAAGACACTGGCAGCCACCACCGCTCTTGCGGCGACGGCGAGCAGCATGCCGCTGTTCGGGCGCTATGGCCAGGTGCAAAGCTCGGAGCCAATCAAGATCGGCTTCCAGGTACACCGGACCGGAATCGGCGCCGCCTACGGCCGCTGGTACGACCGCACCACCAAGGCCGCAGTGAAGAAGATCAATGACGAAGGCGGAATCAACGGCCGTCCGGTCGAGATCGTCGCCGAGGATGACGGAACGGATCCCAAGCGCGGTGCCGAGGTCGTTGAAAAGATGGCCACCCAGCATGGGTGTGACATCGCGTTTGGCACATTGTTCAGCCACGTCGTCATCGGGTCTGCCCCGCGCGCCGGCGAGCTGAAAATCCCCTATTTCGTTGTTTCCGAGGGCCATCATGTCGCCAGCGGCATGCTGAACCGCTACACGCTGCAGCCCGGCATCACCGATGTGAAGAGCCAGGTCCAGGCGATGGCACCGTTCGTGAACAGCACGCTCGGCAAGAAGGTCACGATGATCTATCCGGACTTCGCCTTCGGACATGATCACCGCGATTACTTCTCGGCAGCGGTCGAGGCGCAGGGCGGCGAGGTTGTCGCAAAGATCGCGATCCCGCCGACAGAATCGTCCTTTACCAAATATTTCCCGAAGATCCCGCGCAACACCGATGTGATCTATCACGTCATGGTGGGTCCGGCGGTTCTGACCTTCGTCAAGGAAATGGGCGAGTTCTTCGGCAATTCGCGTCCCGAGATCTTCGGCTTCATCGACTCGCTCGAGGCGGTGGACCTTGCCAGCCCGGGCCTCGAGTTCCTTGAGGGCACCTATTTCTGGGAAGGCAACCCGCGCTATGCGCAGGCGAACCAGTCCGAATATGACAAGGCATACCGTGCCGCCGTCGGTGTGGACGCGAACGGCGCCTCGCTGTCGGATTCCAAGGACGTGGCCACCTACGCCCATATGTTCGGCTGCTGGGAGACGCTCCACATCGTCAAGGCCGGCATGGAAGCCAGCGGCTATGCGGGCGCCGGCGACAGGTCAAANCTGATCGAGGCCGTCGAATCGATGACCTCGATGCCGCATTCCTTCGCGCATCCGCAAGGTGCCAAGGAATTCAACGGCAAGACCCACCAGACCTTCGGCCACCAGTACATCACCAAGGTGACCAACGGCAAGCTGGTGCTAGCGCACACCACATCGATCGAGGATACCTACTATCCCGACGAGGTCGACTACACCACACAGTCCTTCTAGGACGATGGCGTGGTCCGCATTCGCGGGCCACGCCCCTTCCTTAAATTTTTGTTTGTATTGATTTCTTCGCTCTGGGGGGAGTGGCGCTAGCCGCATCGCATGGAACTCGGGCCCTATCTTATCCTTGGCCTTCTCGAGGGGCTCGTCACAGCCGCGGTGCTGTCGCTGATGGCGCTGGGCCTGTCGCTTGTCTTCGGCGTGATGCGCGTGGTCAATGTCGCGCATGGCGAATTCTTCATGGTCGGCGCGGTGCTGGCCTGGTGGATCGCCAGCCTTGTCGGCGGCCATCCGGCGCTGGGGTTCCTTGCCGCACTGATCCTCGCGCCCCTGCTCACCGCAGGCCTTGCGATGCTGGCCGATCAGCTCGTCCTCAAACGGATCGGCTATGACCCGGAGCGTACGATCGTCGCCACCATCGGCCTTCTCTATGTCATCCAGCAGGTGACGCTGATGACCTACGGCCCCGACGCGCGGCCGGTTGAGGCGCCGTTCAANCATCGCCTGTCAATCCCGTTCGTGGAATGGACCGAAGGCGGGTTCGCACTGTACTGGCCATGGGGCCTTGGCACGACCAGCTACAAGNTGGCGGTGATCGGCGCNGCGGTGATCCTGCTGACCGCCATCTGGCTGCTGATGACCCGCACCAGGTACGGCCTGCTGATGCGCGCCACACAGCTTGACCGCGAGACGGCGCAGGCCTTTGCCATACCGGTCGGACGGGTCTATGCCTCGGTCTTNGGACTCGGCGCCGGCCTTGCCGCGCTCGGCGGGGTGCTGATCGTACCGATCCAGCAGGCGCATTACCTGATGGGGCACGACCCGCTGCTGCTGTCTTTCATCGTGGTCATCATCGGCGGCCTTGGCAGCCTTCCCGGCACTGTCGTCGCGGCGCTGCTGATCGGCATCAGCGACGGCATGATCTCGGTCTTCTTCTCGCCCACCCTCGCCAAGATCATCGCCACCCTCGTGGTGGCCTTTGTTCTGGTGTTCCGCCCGCAGGGCCTGTTCGGAAAGCGCGCGCTATGACGGACATGCAGAAATCCTGGGCCCTGCATCTCGGCATCATCGCGCTGCTGTTCGTGCTGCAATTCATCCTTCCCGCCTACCACCATGGCAGCCTCGCCAGGATCATGGTGCTGACCTGCTATGCCATGGGATACAACATCCTGTTCGGCTATACCGGCCTTCTCAGCCTTGGCCACGCGCTGTTCTTCGCGGCAGGCATGTACGGCATGTCGCTCAGCATCCAGCATCTCGACTGGTCGACCGGACCGGCGGTGTTCGCCGGGCTTGTCGCCGGGTTCGCGATGGCGCTGGTCATAGGCATGCTGCTGCTCCGCACGGCCGGCGTCGCCTTCATGATNGTGACGCTGATGTTCGCGCAGGCGGGCTATCTGACGGTGCTCTATTTCGGTGAGTGGACGCGCGGCGACGAAGGTTTCGTCATCAAGCAGGAACTGCGCCGCATCGCCGGGTTCGACCTGTCCGACCCGACCAACCGCTATTTCGCCGCGCTGCTGCTGATGGCGGTGTGCATCGTCATCACCCTTCGTGTTGTCCAGACCGGCTTCGGACGGGTGCTTGTCGCCATTCGCGAGAATGAGGAACGCACCCGCATGCTCGGCTACGACATCCAGCGCCACAAGCTGGCAGCGATCCTGCTGTCGGGAACGATGTCGGCGGCGGCCGGCGCGGCCTACGGCCTGCTGTTCGGCTATGCCGGCGCCACCTTCGCCTCGGTGCAATATTCGATCTTCCCGCTCCTGTGGGTACTCCTTGGCGGGGCGGGAACGGTTCTCGGCCCCTTCATCGGGACCCTCTTCATGTTCTATCTGATCGACCTGTCCAGCGAGCTCACCACCGCCTACATGCTGATCGCCGGCCTTGTTCTTGTCGCGCTGACCCTGTTCGCGCCGCAGGGCCTTGTCGGCGAGCTGCGGCGCCGGACACTGAGGTGGCTGCCATGAGCCTTCTTTCGACAAAAGATCTCAGCCGGCATTTCGGCGGCCTGAAGGCGGTCGAGAGCGTGGATTTCGACCTTCCCGCAGGCCAGGTGCGCGCGCTGATCGGGCCGAACGGGGCCGGCAAGACAACCTTTGTCGGCATGCTGTCCGGGCGCATCCCGGCAAGTCGTGGCAAGGTGGTCTTTGACGGCCGCGACATCACCACGGAATCTGCGCATCGCCGGATCCGCGCCGGCATGGCCTACACCTTCCAGATCACCTCGGTTTACGGCCGCCTGCCGGTGACCGAGAATGTGGCACTGGCCNTGCGCTGGCGCACCGGCGGAGACGAGGCCGAAACGAGGCGTCGGGTGGCCGAGGCGCTGGAGCGGGTCGGTATCGCCGACCGCGCCGACCAGCTGGCGGGTGATCTCAGCTATGGTCACCAGCGGCTTCTTGAAATCGCGATGGGGCTGAGCCAGAGCCCGCGCCTGCTGATNCTGGACGAACCGACACAGGGCCTCGCCGACAGCGAGATTGTCGATTTCATCGCATTGATCCGCAGCCTGGCAGGCGAGATGACCATCTTGCTGATCGAGCACAACATCAATGTCGTCATGCAAACGGCGGATGCCATCACCGTGCTGAATTCCGGCCAGGTGCTTGCCGAGGGCACGCCCGACGAGATTCGCGCCAACGCCGCTGTCCAGGCGGCCTATCTGGGGACAGGCTGATGCTGACGGTGAGCGGACTTTCTTCTGGCTATCAGGGCGCAAAGGTGCTGCATCAGGTTTCATTCGACGTGGCGGCCGGCGAAATTGTCTGCCTTCTCGGCCGGAACGGCGCCGGGAAGAGCACCTGCCTGAAGACCATCATGGGGCTGATCCGCCCGACAGGCGGCCGCGTCGAATGCGGCGGCGTCGAGGTGTCCAGCCTTCCCGCCAACGAGGTGCCGCGCCACGGCATCGGCTATATCCCGCAGGGGCGCCGGCTGTTCGCCGAGCTGACTGTCGCCGAGAACCTCGAAATCGGGCTGATGGTCAACCGCAATGACCATGCCTTCCGCGAGCAGGTGCTGGAGATGTTCCCGCGGCTCCGCGAACGGCTGAACCAGCGCGCCGACACGCTGTCGGGCGGCGAGCAGCAGATGCTGGCCACCGGCCGCGCATTGTGCATCAACCCGTCCGTGCTGCTGCTCGACGAGCCGACCGAGGGATTGCAGCCGTCAATGATCGAACAGATCCGGCAGGCCGTTACCGCNCTGCGNGATCGCGGCGTCGCCATCCTGCTGGTTGAACAGCGCGTCGATGCGGTGCTGTCGATTGCCGACCGCGTGGTGTTTATCGAGAACGGCCGCAGCCATGATCCGGTCAGCGCAGCTGCGCTGCGTGACGATCCAGATCTTCTGCATCGCTTTGTCGGGGTCTAGGCACCCTCGCCGCTAGATGATCCGTTCAAGAAGCTGCATCAGCTGGCGCTGCTCCCCTTCGTCCAGCGGCGCCAGCGTCTGGCGTGACACCTCGGCGGCCTGCGCCGCGTATTTCCGGTACATCGCCCGTCCCTTGCGGGTCGGCGCCAGCATCAGCCGCCGCTTGTCGCTCTCCAGCGGTGCCGAGGTGATCAGCTCGCGCGCGCGCAGCCTGTCGACGACTCCCTTGATCGTCGCGACATCCATCGATGTCAGCCTGCCAAGCTCGTTCTGGGATGCCTGTCCCAGTTCGCAGAGCTTGGCCAGCGCGGCAAANTGGGTCGGCGTCATCTCCGGGATCAGGGCCGAGAAAATCGCGATATGCCGCTGCACCGCGCGGCGCATGACAAAGCCGACCTGGCGTTCGAGGATGTAGGCGTCATTCTTGTCCATGATCGATCCCCGATGATTGGTCCCCGATTGGTCCCCGACCGGCTCTTCCGGCCTGCGGCGACATGGCAATCCGCAAGCAGCCGATGCGCGGTTATTGACGGTTGACACTACCAGACACGCATAGCACAGTCTATTTGTACACAAACAAAATATGCAGCAAAATCAATTCGGTCGACCCATGTCATATTTGCGACCACATCGACTGGAAGACGCCCTTGACTGGCTCGCGGCCGAAAGCCCCCTTGTGATGGCCGGCTGCACCGATATCTACCCGCTTCACCAGACACCGTCCCTNGACGGGCCGCTTCTCGACATCACCGGCCTCGACGAGCTGCGCGGCATCACGGCTGTCGAGGGCTGGCGCCGGTTCGGCGCCGCCACCAGCTGGACCGACATCCTGCGCGCGGATCTGCCCGCCGCCTATAACGGGCTGAAGGCCGCTGCCCGCGAGATCGGCGGCGTGCAGATTCAGGCCAGCGGCACCATCGGAGGCAATCTGTGCACNGCNTCGCCGGCCGGNGACAGCATNCCCTGCCTGATGACACTNAATGCCGCGATCGAGCTTGCCTCGCGCCGTGGCGCGCGGCGCCTTCCCCTGAACGAATTCCTGACCGGGCCCCGGCAAACCGCCTGCGCTCCGGACGAGCTGGTGACGGCTGTCTATGTCCCGTCGGATGCAGAAATGGGTGTCGGCGGGTTCGAAAAGCTGGGCGCACGCCGGTATCTTGTGATTTCCATCGCGATGACGGCGGCACGGCTGTCCATCGCCGACGGACGGATCGGGGATGCCGCGATTTCGGTCGGTGCCTGCGCGCCCGTCGCGGTCAGGCTTACCGAGCTTGAAGCCGGGTTGCGAGGGATGGCCTACGACATGGCCGGGGATTTTATTCGGGACAGCAGGTCCGGCATCATGGCAGCGCTCTCGCCGATTGATGATGTGCGCGGCACCGCCGGATACCGGCGCGATGCCGCCGCCGAGATCGTGGCGCGGCTTGTTGAGAGATTGTGCGGAGAATTCGGGTGATGGACGGGCTGCACGACAATAGCGGACGCATCAGCTTCACCGTCAATGGCGAGGCGCGCGAGGTGAATTGCGCCCCGTCCATGCGGTTGAGCGAGGTACTGCGGGAGGCGCTGGCGCTCCGCGCGACCAAGGTCGGGTGNAATGCCGGTGATTGCGGCGCCTGCACGGTGCTTCTCGACGGCGATCCTGTCTGCGCCTGCCTTGTACCTGCCGGTCAGGTGGCGGGGCGCGCCGTTGAGACGGCTGAATCGCTGGCCGGGGAGGATCGGGCACTGTCCGCGCTTCAGGCGGCGTTCCTGCGCCATGGTGCGGCGCAATGCGGAATCTGCACCCCGGGCATGATGATGGCGGCCACCGCGCTGCTGCGGCAGGACGCGGCACCGGACAGGCAGGCTGTCGAGGACGCCCTAGGCGGGGTTCTGTGCCGCTGTACCGGCTATGCCAAGATCATCGACGCCGTGATGGATGCAGGGCGCACCGTCGCCGACAGCCCGGCACTCGCCGCCGGCGCGGCCATCGGCGCTGCGGTCGAACGGCTGGACGGGCGCGCCAAGGTCGATGTCAGCGAACTGTTCGGGGCCGACAGCTGGCCCGAAGGCGCGCGCCTTGTCCGCGCCGTTCGCAGCCCGCATTACCTTGCCGATTTCTCCTTTGGCGATCTTGAGGGCTGGGCCGCGAGCCGTCCCCATGTCGACGCCGTGATCACCGCTGCCGACATCGCCGGCATCAACCGGTTCGGGGTGATCCCGCCCTTTGCCGATCAGCCGGCCCTGGCAGAAGGCACAGCGCGCTTCCGCGGCGAGGCCGTGGCAATCATTGTCGGCGACGCCGAATGGCTGTCCGGCNCCGATCTGTCAGACTTTCCGGTCGCATGGCAGGAACGCGAGGCGGCAATCGAGGTTGCCGCGGCACGGGCGGCGGGCGCCGCTCAGCTTCACCCGGGACGCAACGGCAATCTCCTGGTGACAGGCCGTGTTCTCAGCGGCGACGGCGCCGGCGGGCTGGCCGGAGCCGCTTCCACCGTGAAGGCGGCGGTCGAGACCGCCTATGTCGAGCATGCGCCGATCGAGCCCGAAGCCGGCGCGGCNTGGATGGAGGGCGATGTCCTCGTCATTTCCGCCTGCACGCAGGCGCCGGTGATGGACCAGGAGGACACGGCGAAGATTCTGGGCCTGCCGCTTGAAAAGGTGCGCATCATCCCGGCGGCGGCCGGCGGCGGCTTCGGCACCAAGCTGGATGTCTCGCTGCAACCGCTTCTCGGCCTTGCCGTGCTGAAGACCGGCAAGCCATGCCGCATGGTCTTCACCAGGCATGAATCCATGATCTCCACCACCAAGCGGCACCCCGCCTCGATGCGCGGCAGCCTCGCCGCCGATAGCGACGGCCGCATTGTCGGCATGACCTTCGAAGGCGAATTCAACACCGGCGCCTATGCCAGCTGGGGCCCGACCGTGGCGACCCGTGTTCCGATTCACGCCTCCGGCCCTTATCGCGTCCCGCATTACCTGGCCGAGGCGCACGCCATCCATACAAGCGGGCCCACCGCCGGCGCGTTCCGCGGTTTCGGCGTGCCGCAAGCCACGATCCTGCAGGAAATCATGATGGACCGGCTGGCGCTCGATCTTGGCATCGACAGACTGGACATCCGCCGTCGCAACGCGCTTCTGGACGGGGACCGGACAGTCTGCGGCCAGCAGCTNNNCGGTGTCGGCATCGCCGAATGNCTCGANGCGCTGGCCCCCGCCTGGGAAGAGGCCGGCCCGCGCATCGCCGCCTTCAACGCCGAACACAGCACCGTGAAACGCGGCCTTGGTGTTGCGTCCTGCTGGTATGGCTGCGGCAACACCGCGCTTCCCAACCCTTCGACCGTCCGCCTTGGTATCACCGGTGACGGGCGGCTGATCCTGCATCAGGGCGCCACCGACATCGGCCAGGGTTCGAACACNGTAATCACGCAGATCTGCGCCGACGCGCTCGGCATGCCGCTGGCCGACTTCGAACTTGTCGGCCCGGACACAGCCCTGACGCCGGACTGCGGCAAGACATCNGCCTCGCGCCAGACATTCATCACCGGCAAGGCGGCCGAACTGTCAGGGCGGCGGCTGCGGGCGGACATCCTGCGGCTCAGCAATATGAGCGAGGAGGCCACCATCCGCCTCGACGGCGCGGCGATCGTCATCTCCGACGGCAGCGCCACANGCCGCATCGAGCTTGCAGAGATGCCGGCCGATGAATTCGGCTATGTGCTGCGAGCCGAAGAGAGCTTCGATCCGCCAACGGTTCCGCTCGACGAGAATGGCCAGGGGACCCCTTATGCCGTCTATGGTTATGGCGCGCAGGTCGCCGAGATCGAGGTCGACCTGCAGCTTGGCAAGGTCAAGGTCATCCGCATCACCGCGGCGCATGATCTCGGGCGGGTGATCAACCCGCTTCTCGCCGCTGGGCAGATCGAGGGCGGCATCGCCCAGGGTCTCGGCATGGCGCTGATGGAGGAATATATCCCCGGCCGTACCGAGAATTTGCATGACTATCTGATCCCGTCGGCGGGCGACATGCCGGTCGTCGACACAATCTTCATCGAAAAACCCGATCCCGTCGGCCCGATGGGGGCGAAAGGCCTTGGCGAGCATGTGCTGATCCCGACGGCACCCGCCATCCTGAATGCCATCCGCGATGCCAGCGGCGCCGAGATCGACCAGCTGCCGGCCCTGCCCCACCGGGTGCTGGCCGCGATCAAACAGGCGCAGGGGGACAATGTGTCATGAGTGACAGGAAGGACGAGAAGATCCGCTGCGATGCCTGTCCGGTCATGTGCTACATCGCCGACGGCAAGAGCGGCGCCTGCGACCGCTACGCCAACCATGACGGCCAGATCGTCAGNCTCGACCCGCTGACCATCCTCGACCGCCGCATGGCCGCGGGCGACAGCGTGAAACCGTTCCTCGGCGCGAACTGGGATGGCGGGCTCGGCCAGGAAAACGAGGTGTTTGTCACCGCCATCGGCGCCGGCACCACCTATCCCGACTACAAGCCAGCCCCCTTCATCGTCAGCCGCGAGGTCGACGGGGTGGATTTCGTCACTGTGGTGACCGAGGCCATCTTCTCCTATTGCGGTGTGAAGGTGAAAATCGACACCGACCGGCATCTTGGCAAGGAGGGCGCGGTGGTCCGCTGCCGCGGCGAGGCGGTCGGGCTTGTCATCACCTCGGAATACGGCTCGCAGATGCTCTCGCTCGGCGGCGTGGACCATCTGACCGGCGGGTCCAAGGGTGAAGGCCGGGTGACCTGCGATACGCTGATGCGGCTGTGCAACAAGGAAGCCGTCGAACTGACCATAGACGACGGCGCCACCATCACCGTGGAAGCCGGCAAGCCGCCGATTGTGGACGGCGTCGCCGAAGAACGCATGCGTGTCGGCTGCGGGTCTGCCACCATCGGCATGTTCGCCTCGCAATGGAAGGGGCTGGTGGACGAGGTCGTCGTTGTTGACGACCACATCACCGGCGTTGTCTCCGAACACCAGGCCGGCAAGGTCATCGACTGGCAGGAAACCGGCATCAAGATCGTTGGCCGCCGGTCGACACCGGGCCGCTATTTTCAGGTGGCGGAGCCCGGACTTGGCTGGGGCGGCACCAATATCGAGGACCCGCTGACCATCCTTGGCGACTGGAACGCGGCCAAGGGCGCGCGCCCAGGCCTGACGCTGCTGATGGTCTCCACCACCGGCGAGCAGTTCGCCTATTACGTTCTGGATGATGATCTGGTGCCGCAACCGGCCCCGCTTCCCGAGGCGCTTCAGGCCACGGTCGACCTGATCACCGAGAATTGCGAGCCTGCGCTCTGCACCGTGCTGTTCATGGGCGGTGCCGGCGGATCGCTTCGCGCAGGTGCCACACGTAACCCGGTGAAGCTCACCCGCTCGGTTCAAAAGAAACATACCGCCGTGTCCTGCGGCGGCGTGCCTGCCTATGTCTGGCCCGGCGGCGGCATCACCATCATGGTCGACGTTCTGAACCTGCCCGACAACGCCTTTGGCTATGTGCCGACGCCGGCGCTTGTCGCGCCGCTGGAATTCACCGTCANGCGCGAGGATTATCANGATCTCGGCGGTCATGACGCGGCTGTCCGCAGCATCGGCAAGGCGATCGAGGATGGCAGCGAATACGGTGCCAGCTCCCTCGTTCTGGGACCGGGGGAGAAGACCCTCCTCACCCGTGAAGACAAGGAAATCTGAGATGAACGCGCCGCTGCCGACAGGTCTTCAGGCCAGCCTGTTCGGAGCGCGCCAGCGACTGCATATCCAGCATGGCCCCACCGACCTTGTGATCGACGCCGACGGGCCGGACCGCCAGATCCTGTTCGAGGCGGCGCTGGACGCCATGCGCGACGTGCTGTCGGGGCTTGCGGACGAACTGCCGCTGCTGCGCGCGCCATGGGACGCGCAAGATCCGCCGTNGGGGCCTGTCGCCATGCGCATGCATGCGGCCTGTTCGGTTGCCGGCGACCGGTTCGTGACCCCGATGGCCGCCGTCGCGGGCGCGATCGCCGACCATGTCCTCGCCGCGATGCTGGCACATCCGCACGCCGCCGCCACAAGCAAGATCAGCGTCAATAACGGCGGCGATATCGCCTTCTGGACCGGCGACGGCGCTTTGACGCGCGCCGCCATCGCCGGGCCCGAGGGCGGCGGCCTTNTCGTCCACGGCCCGACAGAATGGCGCGGCATGGCAACATCCGGCAAGGGTGGGCGAAGCCTGTCCCCCGGCATTGCCGACAGCGTCACCGTACTCGGAAAATGCGCCGCCANAGCCGATGTAGCGGCGACTCTAATCGCCGGCAGCGTCGATTGTCCGGGCGCGGCGGGGGTCGAAAGGGTTCCGGCCCGTGACCTGGACCCCGACAGCGATCTCGGCGACCGGCTTGTGACCGTTGCCGTGCCGCAACTCGGCCCGGCGCAGATCGACGGCGCGCTAGCCGCCGGGGGTGATCTGGCACGGCATATGATGAAGGGCGGACAGATTGCAGGCGCGGTGCTAGAGCTTCAGGGCAGGATCGCCGTCATCGGGCTCGATGATCCGGCCGCGGCCCTGGTCAATGCGCAGGAATTTACCGACAGAACCATGAATGAANAGGACTGACCGATGCCTGANTTCCGGCTTCGCAAGATGATGCTGTTTTCCGAGACCATCCATCACGAGAACGGACCGCCACCGGCCACACAGCGCCGCCGTGCCGCTATTGTGGCAGTTGTCGCCAACCCGTTTGCCGGCACCTGGCAGGAAGACCTGCAATCGGCGATGGACGATCTGAAGCCGCTTGGACTGCAGATGACCGACGAGCTGATCACCGCGCTTGGCGGGGTGGACGGGATCGACGGCTATGGCAAGGCGGC
>FUFK010044249.1_pt1 | contig 17212 bp, 15 predicted proteins | sample 1021851 | NCBI WGS metagenome assembly FUFK01 (sample SAMEA51879418, study PRJEB19060) | metagenome | reverse complement strand
GACTCCAATCAATCCTTTTGACTTCTGGCAAGGTGCTAACTTCAAGTTGAAGATTGTGAAGAAAGATGGATATTGGAACTATGACAAGTCAGAATTTGACAAGATAGGGCCAGTTCTTGAAGATGATGATGCTCTTGAAGCATTATGGAAGAGACAGTATTCACTTACTGCGATCACTGCTCCAGACCAGTTTAAGTCATACGATGATCTTGAGAAGCGTTTGAAGTATGTTCTTGGCAAAAAGCCAGTCAATCGTTACATTCCTGATGAAGAGTTAGAGAGTGAAAGTGAAGGTCTTGATGTTGCAGAAAAAGTAGTTACTCAAGCAGTAGCAACTCCCGCAGCAACCACAACTGTTGACTCTGATGAAGATGATGCACTATCCTACTTTCAAAAGTTAGCAGATAGTTAATCAAATAGTCTGATATTATCTCCTTGTACTAAGGTTTCATCCACAAACTGGGTGGAACCTTTTTTGTATTCCATGATTCCCTCTAGATCATCAAATATAATATTAAGATAAGAGGCTTTGAGAACAAATATATTTCTTTTATCATTGTTTAATTTTTCTTCATGATCAAAATTTGTTATTGGAATCGCAATGTCTGTTGCTCTTACATGCTGACCCAAAGCGTCATCATAGTATGATACACTTTGACCCACACCCACTTTTTCACCTCGTGGAATAATTATAGAACCGTCAGTTGTTTTTACTTCTCTTGATTCATAGTGATGAATGCCAGAATACAATGTCTCTTCATCATACTTGTTAGTCACATAAGCAAAGAAGTCTGCCTGTGACAATGGCCATTCACTTTGAACATTTACGATGTTGTTTGATAACAATACGACCCAATCTAAATTAGGATCACCATAAACTTCGGTTGCTACATTATCAGGGCGATCATCACCTTGTACAATGAATTTTGTAAAAAAGGTTATCTCTTGATAAATATCCTCTCTAAGTTTTGCTCTTTTAAATAAATTTTTTACGATTGAATAATCACCTTCACTTCGCCCCTCTTTTGTGCGATTGACATATTCAAATTCTGGTAAGTAACGGAAATAAGGATCAGCCATTTTAGAAACCTATGTTGCCTCCTGTGTTTGGATTTCCCGGCATAGATATCATGCCAGTTTGCTCTCTATCATTGTCCTCATAATCATCATTGAATATTGGTTCTAATTCTTGGAAAGCTAAATCAACTTTATATGCAACCATTGATGAGTCGTTGTATGTCATGTACATATTTTCTGGCATGTAATTGACACTTACATTTACGAGCGCACACTCTTTTATTCTTGGCAGAAATTCATGAGTTCTGTTTGTTCTTCCATTTTTAAATTCTAATTTATATGTATTTGGTGTTGCAAGAAAAAGTCCACCGGGTGTTTTTTGAACAGAACTAGATTGTTTGAGTGCTCTTATTATTTTTTGCACTTGTCTTGCTTCCACACCATCTCTTGGACTTAAATTAAAACTGAATTGAAAAGGTCGAAGAGTAGGGCCTTTAAATAGTAATTCTAAGTTGTTATTTACAATGTTTCCTTTTGTTCTTGCTAAGAGATCATTGTTATCGACTCCAAGACCTGTTGAGGTGAGTAAAGTAGCAAGTGCTGTTTGTATATTTTTATCAGTGGCTGTTTGTTTAAATACATCTGCTGCTGTTTTTCCTGCCTCTCCAATACCTTTCAATAAAAAATTCAAAGCAAATTCTGAACCAGCGACTTGCAAAGGATTAAGAGTACCAGAACCAAAATCAACTTTGTTTTGATCAGTAACACCATCAGGAATTGGTAAAATGATGTGTCCAAGTGTTCTTTTATTTACCTCTATTCTTTTATTATCGTCAAGAGAGAATGCACTTCCATCACTCTGAGCAAGATTTATACCTTTTTGACTGTTTTTATTCTTTGTTCTACCTTTAGCTGCCGCTTTACCTCTGTTACCTTTTGTTGATTGTGAATTATAATCTGCCTTGAAATTTCCAGTTTTTTTACCACCCTCAAACCTTGATGAGAACTCAAGAATTGTTATCTTTAGTTTATCCTGATCGCTTTTTTGTATGAATGATGGGTAGAACATCGTACCATAATTTTTTCTTGCGATACCTTTGTTTGGAGCAGTTTTTGTTTTAGTGGAGTCTGTTGAATCGGTTGTAATGTTATTACCTTCATTTCGATTGATAGCTTCAGAATCTTCTTTTATTTTCTTTTTTATTTGTTTTTCTGCGTCCTTTGTTTGAGTTTTAATGAGACCTTTTCTTTGCACTAATTTTTTAAAAGTATCTTTTTCAGTATTTTTAAAATCAATTCCCTGATTAAACTCAAACTCATTTGTTCCTTTACCAGTTTCAGGATCAAGTTTTTCTTTTGCAATAACGGTATAACTTCCACTGGTTGCATTAGGATATTGAACGATCTCTTTTGTATATGTGGGTGGATTATTTGTTTTCTTCGTGAGTCTTACTGATGTGTATATTCTTTCAAAATTCTCTGTGATTCCCTGTTGAGGCACAATGACTCCAATTTTTTTACTGAGGTGTGATGTCCCTACTGGATTTGTTTGATTTGTTATCGTCATTATCGACCTTTTTAGTTATTTAGGAACTTGGCATAAGGAATTGCAAGAAGATCATCAAGTTCATTTGGTTGCACCACGTACAACTGACCGGCAAGTTCATTCCATGTGTAGTTACGATACTTTTGCCAATGAAAATTGAGACCACGAAAACCCCATCCAAATATATCAGTGCAGGCTATGAGGGGATGTTGATCATAGGTGATGTTTGGAGTCTTGGGATTGTATACAAAGGTATAAAAATTTCCAACATCAGGAACTGGTGTGACAGTATCGTTAAGAAGAGACATGATTTCTAACATCATGTCTTCCTGATCATTTGTTGGATTGTTTATGTTATTACCTTCGAGTCTGCTCATCGGATTCCGAGTTCTTTCTCTGTGACAACTTTAAATTCAATACGATGATCTTCACAAAATTCTTTTGCAGCTTTCCACTTTGCCTGATTGACTGCATAGGTAACACACTCAGTTAGATATGATTTTGTTTTTCTCTTTGGTGTTTTGGGTGGTCTTGTTTGTTTATATGGTTTAACTTCAACTACGTAAGTTTTGATCATATCATTTTTCTCTTTCACTTTTATTAAATAGTCTGGATAATATTTGTGTACACGATTATCCTTTGGTGAAACATATGGTATGCTGAACTCTTCTGATGCCCATGATATAATACTATTATTCATATCACACCATTGACAAAACTTTCTCTCCCAACTACTACGACATATAATATGCTTTGTGTTTCCCTGATACTTACTTGGATATACTGGAGTATACTTACTCTTAATACTCTCGCCCATAACTTGCCTACATAATATACAAGGTCAATCTATATTTATATATGGCTATCATCCCACCACAGCGAAAATCGATATCAATGGTTAAGGCTCAACTCCTTAATCCGGCAACGACCTCTCATTTTCAGGTAAGTATTTCTTTCTTAGAGGGAGGTTTCAATCAGTATCGACGAGAGTTAGGACTTAACTTAGATCAAGGTAGATTAAATATTCTATGCTCTGATACGGTTTTGCCCGGATCTAGATTTATGACTGCAGAGTTAAATAATAATATTCCCGGAATTAGAGAGAGACACGTCTATCGTAGACAATATGACGATTCTATTCCTTTAACTTTCTATTGTGATGCTGATCAATATTTGCCGATAAGATTTTTTGAAGCATGGATGAATTACATTTCAAACATGACTTCATCAGGATCAAATAGAGTAAAGAACGAGGATTTTAATTATCGTGTTAAGTTTCCAAGAGACTATCGGGGTAACTTAGAAGTAACAAAGTTTGAAAAAAATCTCGATTCAAGAAGGCAATCAAAAGTACTAACATATAAATTTGTAAATTGTTTTCCTTTGTCAATAAATTCAATGCAAGTTTCCTATGATGCATCACAGGTATTAAAGTGCACAGTGAATATGGCTTATTCAAGATACTTTATTGAAGAGAGACCTGTTGGTATAATTCCAAGATTCTTAAATGCTTTAGGATCGAGAGGAGGTAGACGAGGGCCAGAATTTAATAATGGTTTAGAGGTGCCATCTAATCCAGCATTTGGAATTTCTCCTCCTAGTCGTTTTGGTGTAGGAGAAGAGAGGTTTAGACTGTCAGATAGTAGAAGATAATATTAATCTGAATTACCTCTATAAATAAACTTACTGAAGTATAACATTATGCCATTACCAAAAATTGCAACTCCGAGTTATGAACTTGAATTACCTTCAACAGGAAAGACAATATCATACAGACCCTTTCTTGTTAAAGAAGAAAAATTACTTGTCATCGCACTTGAAAGTGAAGACACAAAACAAATTACAAACGCTATTAAGGCTGTTATCCGTGCATGTGTTTTAACGAAAGGTGTAAAAGTTGAATCTCTTCCCACATTTGATATTGAATTTTTATTTTTAAATATTCGAGGAAAATCTGTTGGAGAAGACATTGAAGTAAAACTAGTCTGTCCTGATGATGAAACAACTGAGGTTACAGTTAACATTAATTTAGATGACATAAAGGTTCAAAAACCAGAAGGTCATTCTAATCAAATTAAACTTGATAGTAATTTAATGATGGAGATGAAGTATCCCTCTCTCAATGAATTTATTAAGAATAATTTTGATCCAAATGATAAAACACAAAGTCCAATGGAACAATCTTTTGATTTAGTTGGATCTTGTATAAGTAAAATATTTAATGATGAAGAGGTGTGGGTTGCTGCTGATTGCTCAAAGAAAGAGATCACTGAATTTTTAGATTCCATGAACTCAAGTCAATTTAAAGAAATTGAAAAATTCTTTCAAACAATGCCAAAATTATCTCACTCTGTGAAGGTCTATAATCCAACAACAAAGGTGGAAAGTAATGTATTACTTGAGGGTTTAGCGTCTTTTTTCGCTTAGCCATGGCTCATATGAATCTGGAGAACTACTTCAGATTAAATTTTGCCATGATGCAGTATCATAAATACAGTTTGACTGAGATTGAGAATATGATGCCTTGGGAACGAGACATCTACGTTGGGTTGTTACAAGCACACCTCGAAGAGGAAAGACTAAAAGAACAGCAAAGAAAAGCTAATGGATGAGATGAATCCAGCATTTGAGAATTTTCTCAATAATATGTCTAGACTTGGTGGAACTCCTAGAGAGACTACGAGGAGAGTTTCTGCATCAAGTTTTTTAGGAAAGGATATTGATATAGAAAGAAGAGTAAATAATAATTCAAAAAAGATAAGTATCATTGCAAGAATTTTAAAATCAAGAAGAGCTAATACTGCTGGTATTGAAAAAAGTATTTTGGATATAAAAAATACGATGTCTTCAATAGTGCAAACCCTTGAAGCACAGGAGAAGTTTGAGTATGAAAAGTTTCTTGAAACACAGCAACAACTAGAGAATGAAAAAAGAAGAAAAAGAGAAACATCAACAGAGAAGGATAAACCAGTTGTAGATTTTTTTAAAAAACAAGTTGAAAGAGTTGTTGCTCCAGTAAGGAATGGTTTCCTTCAATTCATAATGTTTTTTGTAAACCTAATCGCGGGTAAGTTTATTATTGGTATTCTTAAATTTTTAAGTAATCCAAGGAACATAGGTATAGTTAATTTTATAAGTGGATTCATAGAAAAATTCTTTCCACTCATACTCGCAGGAATAACTGCTGCTGGATTAGGAATTGTTTTCCTAGTCGGAAAGATGATTGGTCTTACTGGCATATTAAAAGCAGCTGCTGCTATTTTCGGATTCGCAATGCCGGGAGGATCTCTTATAACTGGTGGTGTAAAGGCATTAAAAAAATCAACACCAGATATATTCAGTAGATTTATCGCTCCCAACATAATTAGAATGAGTGATGGTGGGGATATAGTTGGTAAAAAACATAGTGAGGGTGGAGAGATAATTGAAGCAGAGGATGGAGAATTTGTTGTTAATGCAAAAGCGATGAAACAACCCGGAGCCGCTGAAGCGGTGGAGATGATAAACGCTGGAAAATTTTCGGAATTAGGTAAATTAATGTCAGGAATGTCCGGAGATGATAAAATAAATTTGCATAGATCAATTGAAACGTTTTTTAATAATCCTGTAAACCAAATCTATACGCAGAGGACAACAGATAAAGAAGGTAAAACAACATATAAAGCAGATATGTCAGGGTTTGAGAGATATAAAAATATGATGACTGAAAGTTATGGTGGAATGAGTGGTTACATGCCAGATGTAGGTAAGTTTGCTGAAAGCACATTATCAGGAGATACGGCAGCAGCTGCAACACAATTTTTTACGAAGAGAGGCACCACGATGGGTGCTGAGATTAATAAAGTTATTCCCGGCACTGATGAATTTTTCCTCGATGCCGTATCACAATCCATAAATGAATCAGCAGATGCAAGACGAATCAAAGGCACTAATAATATTCCTATCATTACACCACCAATAGAAGATTTAAATGATGGGGGATCAATGCTTGATTTTTCAAGTCTTCCTAGCTCTCCAGCTAATGATAAATCAACAACACTCAGAAATGAGTTACCGTCATGCTCTTTGAACTCTTCCGACTCAAATAAATGTGATACTTTAGGAATGTTGATGACATAGTATGATTAATACAAACAAACTACTATCAAATAGATCTGGTGGATCGACAACTTTATCCAGAAAGTCTGTGATAAATATTGGTCTCATAAGGGAAGATGTGATTAAAATTGATGGTTTGCTGAAAAGTAGACTTGTTTTATCAAAAGTAAGAGATGGTATAGAGAGACAATCTTTAGAGAGATTACGAAGGAAAAGTAGAGAGGATGATCTTGAGAGAGATGATGATCGTGATGATAATAATAGAAGAAGAGATCCGGATCCTAAACCAAAAAAAGGTAGAGGTCTGATTGGATTTTTAATCGGTGGAGCTTTAGCGGTTATTGGTGGAATCGCTATGAAATTTCTACCAATAATATTATCACTTGGTAAATTTATAGGAAGGATATCAAAAGTTTTTACTTTCGTTATTGGTGGAACCTTCGCAGCGATAGGGAATTTTATATCTTTATTCAATGATGGATCAAAAAAAATAAAAGGAATAGATAAGGATCAGTTAGATGAGGGTTATGTAAATGATGTGTTTACTAATTTTAATGGTGCGTTAGATGCTTTAGTAACTTCATTGATAATTGGTGGAGCAATATCAATGGGAATAAAGACTGTTATGGGTAGAAATGCAAAAACTGCCATAAAAAATTTAAAGAAAGAGGCAACTCCCGCAAACATGAAAAAATCAGCAAAAAAACCTGCACCAAAAAGAAGAGGAAGACCAAAGAAGTTTCAGACATTAGCAGAGGTACAGGCAGATATAAATTTAAGAGAGTTTCAAAATCTTCAAAAAAAATTTCTTAAACTAAAAAAATCTAAAGCTAAAAAACCAAAACCTAGCACAACTAAGCCAAACTTTTTTGAAAAGATGTTCTTTCAGAATAGAGAACCTAATAAGTTTAATTTAAAAGTAAATCCAACAAGGATAGAGACTCCGGTTGGTGATGAACTACTAAGACAATTTCAAGCGCAACAAAATGCATTTAATTATGGTAAAACTTTCGACCAAATTCAAGTAAATTTACAAGACGTTGAATTTGTTGGTGAAGAAGTATTTTTAAACAGGAAGTTTTCCAAAACTCCAAAACCCGTTTTAAAGTTGGAATCAGTTAATTTTGATGGTCTAGATTTTTATTTTTTTAACGAAACAGACAGTAGGAGACTTCTAGATGAAAGAATAAGAAGAAAATTAGAAATAAAAAGTCAAAACGAATACCAGCGAAAACAACGTGAAATTAAAAAAAAATACGGAACACAACAACAAAAGACACAGCGACCTCAAGCAAAAATAAACCGAAATAATTTTAAATCTGCTGGTGCTATGGGCCGACAATTCTATCCACCCGGATTTGAATATGATATCATTAAACCTTCTATGTTTGAAAGAGGGAGAAGTGCCCTGTCTCAAACTGCTGATTTTTTATCACCGTCAAATTTAAAAGGTTTATTAAACACAAGAGGAGGAATCGTAAAAGTTCTTTCTAATATTGGTGGCGATGCATTTGTACAAACTTTCAAACAAGGACTTAAAGGATCTATTGGAGTCATACCGATTCTTGGTGATGTATTTGGATTTTTACTCGATTACTTTGTTTTTGGTGAACCGATTGGAAGAGCAGCATTCAAAGCAGTTGGAAGTTTTGCTCTATCTTCTTTAATAGGTGCTGTCGGTTTAGCACTAGGTGGGCCTGTCGGTGCTTTCATAGGTGGCATGATTGGTGGTATTGGTGGAGATATACTTGGTGGAATTGCATACGACTTATTCTTTGGAACAGATGGAGGAGTATCTGCAAAATCATCAGCTACGAAAGGAGCTGTGAAGGGAGCTGTAACACAAGCGTTTGAGGATGGTGGTTATGTTGGCGATGAACCACCCACCACATCATTTAAACCATTGGTAAATAGTGTTGATAAGTCTATTAATTTAAGGACTACTCCATCATATGCAAAGGGAGGTGGTAAAATTAAATTCATACCATTACCAATCCCTATTTCTACAAAAGGGCAATCTCAAGAGGAGGAGGAACAACTCAGTATGACTTCTAATACAATCGAGACAAAAACATTCGCAGGGTTATACGAAAGATAATGTCAGAGAATAGATTAAAATACGAAAATTGTGCTATCAAGAAAGCAATTATTTTTTCAAATGAATCTGATCGTGATGTAAATTTAACTGCGGCTCCTGATGTTCAATATGCTGAGAGTATTTTTAGTGATACGATTGAAGTAGATGTTACTTTCTCTAACACAGTGGGAACAGTTGACGGAAAAACATTAATGGAGGGTCTCCCTCTGGTGGGCACTGAAGACTTTATATTAACGATTCAAGACTCGAATGAAAATGATTTGACTGTTGAATTAAACGTAAATAAAGTTACTCCGATCAGAAAAGATACTCAACAAGAACAATTATCATTGAGATTAACATCAGAAGAGTTTATTCGTAATGAAGAACTTTCATCTCGTGTTGTTAAAAGATATGATGGAAAAATATCAGGACATATAGAACAAATTTTAACAGAGAATCTTTCAACTGAAAAAGAACTTTTCATCGATGAGACAAGTAATAATTATAATTTTATTGGCAACGTTAGAAAACCTTTATATATCATAAATTGGTTATCAAAAAAATCCATACCCTCATCAGATGGGAAGAAAGGAAAGACAGCTGGTTTTATGTTTTATCAGACTTCAGATGGATTTCATTTCAAATCAATCGACTCTCTTCTTGCTCAAGAGCCTGTGAAAAGATATGTTTATGGAAATACATCAGATTCATCATCTCAAACTCCGGAGTATGATAGTGAAATTGTAAATTTATTTCCGAACAATAATCTGGTCGCAAATCAAAAGTATAGAATGGGTGCATACAATACAAAATTAATTGCATTTAATCCTTATAATTGTGAATATAAAATAATAGAGCAAGATGCATTTGAAGATAATGATGAAGGAACTTCACGCAGTGGTAAAAAATTACCTGTGTTAAATGAAAAGTTTGGTGCGACTCCAACCAGAACAACATATGTTTTGAAAGATATTGGAACTCTCCCTACTGGTAAAGATCCAAGAGAGCAGGTTAAAAAACATGAAGAAGAAAACTTTGAGGTGGAACAAATATTAAATCAAGCGATAAGAAGATACAATCAATTTTGCACCACTTCGATTGTAATTGATATAGCTCCAGATTTTACCTTACATGCCGGTGACTGTATTCATGTCGATCTTCCTGATACTGGTGGTGGGGGTATAGATAAACAAATTAGTGGAAGATATATAATTGGATCTCTCAAACATAGAATTGTTGAAGGAAAAAGAGGAGTCACTAAATTAGGATTGGTGAGAGATTCTTTTGGAAGAAAACCAATGAGTGGTGGCATGTTAAAATAATCTAAGTTATAATGAATAAATACAAATGTAGGATCAAATTAAACAAATGAAATCAATCGAAGAACACATTCAAAAAGACAAGGAGATCCTTGCCGACCCAAACACTTCTGAACCAATGAGGAGACACACACTTGATGAGTTACATGAACTCGAAGAGTATGTTGATCATCATCACGATGAAATCGAAGCAGGAGATCATCATGACCCAAACTGTTTAGAATTATTCTGTGATATGCACCCTGACGAACCAGAGTGTTTAGTTTACGATGATTAATGGAACAAGTATCAGGTTTATATAATCCCGGTTTTGTTGGGNGTCAGTTTCATTGGTGGTTAGGTCAAGTTGCTGACTCCAAAACTTGGCGTGAGAATCAACCTAATTCTTTTTTCAAGGGTCGAAAAGATATACCGGGATGGGGATACAGATATAAAGTAAGAATCATGGGAATCCATGATGCCGGAGAGTCCATGATACCCTCCGATCAATTGCCATGGGCGCAAGTTATGTACCCCATAACTTCTGGTGCAGGATTAGGTGGTTCATATCAAACTCCCGGAATCAAGCAGGGATGTTTTGTCTTTGGTTTCTTTCTTGATGGTTCTGATGAACAGATTCCCATAATTATGGGAGTCTTAGGTAATAATGCAAAGACTGTTATTGGAGAAATAGCGAAAGAAGAAAGAGATGGTTTCTTTAGAGCAGAGAGTGGATATGGGCCAAAAGATGTGGTAATGGATGATCAGATCGCGAGTGAAGAACCCTCATCAGCCCCCACTATAGAATCAACTGACGCACCCAATAAAGACAACGCTGTTGATACGAACCAAGAAAAAGAAGGTCAGAAAGAATCTCCGATGGAGTGTGTAAAGCATGGTAATAGTTTGACATCCATGCAAACTCACATGGGAAATTTTCAGAGACAGTACCAAGATTTAATGAGTCAACTAAATGACTATGGAACTGCAGCAGCATCAAAAAATATTATCACAAATATAAATGAAGGGGAAATAAATTCTAAGATAGATCAATTGATTGATGAGACATCAAAGTTAAGTGCGGGGTCACTTTTGCCATCACTTAACAATACTCAGAGTTTTTTAAGTGATAAGATAAGTGGTTTAACAAATAAAATAAATGACGCAGCGAGTATTACAGATAGACTTGACAACTTAAAGGCAGATGTTGAGGCACAAAGTAAACTCGCTTGTGTATTTAATAAGATTAAAGGAGATCTTGCAAGGTTAGTTGCAGCAGGAATAAGAAGATCACTACAACGTAAAAATAATCAAACACCTCAAGACCAAAATCAAAATAGACCAACAGACAACAACTCTGATTTAATTCCACCATTACCACCAGAGGGATTTTACACTCCGATGAATCCTTGTGAAACTGAGGATATAATCGCAGATGTTTTTTCAAATGTGATGGGAGATATAACAACAGGTTATCAGAACGCAATCACTCCTCTAGCAGCTGGATCAGGGACACCAACTCAAAGTAGACTAGCAGATCTTTTATCACAAGAAAATGTGCTTGTTAACTTAGAAAATGGAAATCTTTTTGGTGGTTTGGCAGCTGCTCTTGGTGCTGGATTGGGTATCAACGCGAGTCAATCTGGTGCAATTTCAACTGCATTACGAGCAGGAAATTATGCAGCAGCATTAACATCATTAGTTGATTTTTCTGGTAGTAGTGCGGCTATTGGTGGATTATCAACAGCAATTCAATCAATTGATAATGGTGACATTGTGGGTGCATTTCAAGGAATAGCAGGGCCACTTGGTATAGATTCAAAATTAATGGGTGCTGTTGGTGCTTCGCTTGGTGCCATAACAAATGGTGATATAGGATCTTTAACTAATGCGTTAGGAAACTTAGGAGGTTCAGCACCACAAATATTAACAGATGTTTTAGGTGGTAGACTTCCTTTATCTGGTATCGATATCGGAGGTTTTGGTGCTCTTGGTGGATTAGATTTTGATCTTGCTCTTGCATCGACGTTCATGTCAACAGCCGCAGCATTTTTAGAATGTGATCCTGAACCTGAGTGTCCGATAGAGGATACGTATAATTTTGATGGTGGTGGATCAAGCAAAGATGGTTCAAAAGATAAAAAAATTAATGCAAATAATATTATTGATAAAGTAACCCCCACTCTTCCCGTTAGAACAACTAATTTACCGGGCGACATTGGATTCAAACCTAATTTTGACATACCTAAATTTCCGGGTGGACTAGAGGGAGTATAATGTCAATCGCACCAATTTCAAACGAGAATATAAAAGTCGGATATATTAGTCAAACTGACGGATATATTAAGAATAGATCTGTTGCTCAAGCAAATGATTATGAGGCACTCAATCCGGGCACAACTTATATCTTTTTAAATGGTGATAGTAAGGTAGAATATCTTTCGATTGATGAAGTAAACAAATTAACTTCAAAGAACTTACTAAGAACTGATCCTTGTAAGATAGGGCCTCAACCATGTCCCCCACCCACACTTGAATTTTATGGTGGTGGTGGAATAGGTGCAGAAGCAAATCCAGTGGTAGATCGTCAGGGAAATTTACTTGCTGCTGATTTAGTTAATGGTGGATTTGGATATCAAACACCACCTTTTGTAACAGTCGTTGATCCTTGTCGTAATGGAAATGGTGCCGTTCTTAACACAGAAATAAAAAATGGAGTTGTCGTAAGAATTATTGTAAACGAAACGGGCACAGGATATCTACCACCAAAATCCACACTACCACAATATCCTGCAATCCTTCAATTATCTGAAGTTAGAGTGGATGAACCCGGAATAAATTATGATTGTGGTAAGGATGAAATAATTATTGAACCAGCAAATGGAACTCAATTAGCGTATACCTGTGAACCGTTTGGAAAAATATCTGGTGTTAAGGTTCTTAGGGCTGGAAATTTTACTGAGTTACCAGATATTAGAATGAAAACAACGACAGGGATAAACGCTTCTTTCACTCCTGTTTTTAATGTCGTTCGCGATCCAGTTCCTGTAGAACCAGTTGCAAAAGACATTGTACAGGTATTTGACCTTGTTGGATTAAATATAAATGGATATGTTGGTGGAAAGGAATACTATGGTAATGTGTACTTTAAAAATGGTGTCAAATTTGCAGGAACATCTATCAAATCCGGAACAAATATAAGGGTATTTGAATCTAGAGAGGCAAGTATAAGTGGAGTGAATGTTCCAGTGGTAAGAACAGTCAGAAGTGACACGACATTAGATACGAGAACTACTGAAACCACTGACGTAATCACAGCAGAACCAGAGATTGTTGAATCTACAACATTTACAACTGCTCCAGCACCCGCACCAAGTCCAAGCCCATCTCCAACACCAAGTCCTGCTCCAGCACCCGCACCCGCACCAAGTCCAGCACCTGCTCCATCTCCAGCACCATCACCAACCCCTCCACCTTCCCCACCACCTAGTGGTGGAGGTGGATATGGAGGTTACTAAATATTAATCATGTCTGAACAAACAAATTACAACACTCAAAAATTAAGCTGTCAGGATGCATCTCTTGTTTTTGGTGGGATATCAAAAGACAAAGCAGTCATATCTAGTTTTGAGATAAGGGCAAGAGATGGACGACACATCTTTAGAAAAGATCGTAGTGGTAAGAGAAAAGGTTGGACTACATCTATCTCTCCCGGAAATTTTCAAGTAAAAGCAGGATTGGATAATAAAGCAGGAACTACGATATACATTGAGGCAGAGAATGGAGATGTGGTTATAAAATCTATGAAAGGTAACATTAGATTTGAAGCAGCAGAAAATATTGAATTGTACGCAAGAAAAAATATCATGATGGAAGCAAACTCTCAAATGGATATTAACTCTAATAATATAAATCTTAACGCAAGATTTTGCATGTAAAATAAAAGGGGACTCATTTTTACATATTAATGCACCTAACGGAATGGAGATTTTATCTAATATAATTAGAGGTGTATCTTGTGCATCTGGGAGATCTGCATCTTTTCTTGATTTTTAGGAGGTTTTATGGCATTTACTTTAGATGAGGTATGGGTTAACAACGGTCAACTGGTCGTTGCGAGTGATACAGTTAAACCACCGGGTCAAGGACTAGGAAAAGGAGCTGATCGTGTAAGACACTCTGCATATATTCAAGGCCCTCTTCAAGTTGGTAACACTGGTGATTTTTCAAGTCAAGAAGGGACAGTAATGATTGGTGCGGATGGCAACACTGGTGCTGCCGAAGCACTAAAAGTAAAAGGTGGTGTGGTTGTTGATCCTGCTAGAGGAGATATTCATGACAGTAATTTGAAAAATGTCACAGGACAATCTTGCTCTTTTACAAGTAGCAAAATTAATCAACAAAGTTGGAAAGGATTTGATATCAAACACCCGAATAAAGAGGGTCATCGATTACGTCATATTTGTCTTGAAGGGCCTGAAGCAGGTGTTTACTATAGAGGTAGATTAAAAAATGAAAAAATGATTCGTCTTCCATCATATTGGAAAGGACTTGTTAATATTGACACAATTACTGTTCAACTTCAACCGGTTGGTGCTCATCAAAATATCATTGTGAAAAGATGGGATGATGAATTCATTTATTTACAGGGTCAAGGTGGCATGCCAATCAACTGTTTCTATCACGTATTTGGTGAAAGAATTGATGGTGAAAAATTAATTATTGAATACGAGGGAGATACACCTGATAAATATCCCGGTGATCAATCACAGTATTCAATCTCTGGATATCATTACGATAGACGCACATTATAATCTTGACAAACCTTCTATATAGTGTTATAGTATGAGAAAATGGAGTTTTTATGGAAGAGGATTGGTTATCAAAGTGCGTAATTGATCCTTCAAAAAGAAAAGTATACCTTTACTCCGAGGGTGGTGAGAAAAGAACTGTAGATTGTGATACCGTTCAAGAGTTTATGAATGTATTGAATTTTATAAGATCAACAACGAGTGAAGACATGATTTCTTATGCAGAACCCCTATAGCCAGGGAAAAATAGCTTTTAATTTCAAAAATAGGTCGGCAAAAAATTCGGGCCAAAAATTGACCCTATTACTTTTTTGCGTATCTGTTTCTTTGCTAAATAATCCATAACGGATACTATAAGTTTTGGAAAAATAACATGGGTCTTTCCAGATTAGAGAATTTTCTCAAAAATGTGCGAGGCAATATACTATATGTAAGTCCAAATGACTTGGATGCAACTGATAGTGTAGATAATAAAGGTAATTCTCTTACTCGTCCATTTAAGACAATCCAAAGAGCATTAATCGAGTCAGCCAGATTTTCATATCAGCAAGGTTTAGATAATGACAGATTTGGTAATACTACTATACTATTATACCCCGGTGAGCATATTGTAGATAACAGGCCAGGTTGGATTCCCATCCCTGATGGCGTAAATGCAAAATTTCAATTAAGAGACGGAACAGAGTCACAAGATTTTCCTGCATGGGATTTGACAACAACTTATGACCTTAATAATGCGAATAACGCCTTATATAAGCTGAATAGTGTTCATGGTGGTGTTATCGTGCCTCGTGGAACTTCACTTGTAGGTTTAGATTTAAGAAAAACAAAGATAAGACCGAAATATGTTCCAAGTCCAACAAATACAACAATTGAAAGAACAGCACTTTTCCGTGTAACAGGTGCATGTTATTTTTGGCAGTTTACAATATTTGATGCAGATCCTAATGGCACTGCATATCTTGATTATACCGCGAATCAATTCGTTCCAAACTTCTCTCATAATAAGTTAACCTGTTTTGAATACGCAGATGGTGTAAATCCTGTTAAAATCAATGATGCTTATAATACGTACAGCACAGATCGCACTGATCTTCAGATGTATTATGAAAAAGTTGGGTTAGCATATGGAACAGCGAGTGGAAGAGAAATACAACCAGATTATCCATCATCATCAATTGATATTCAACCAAAAATTGACGAATTCAGAATTGTTGGATCAACAGGTAAATCTGTTGGTATTTCAAGTATCAAGGCTGGGGATGGAAATGTCACTACAGATACAATTACTGTTACAACCACAGAGGCAGTTGCAGGACTTGATGTAGATACTCCTTTTGTATTAAGTGGTATAACTGCTGGTGGATATAATGGTAAATTTGTTGTAAGCGAAAAGTTAAGCAGCACACAATTTAAATACGAGGTACAAAACGCCCCTGCAAATGCACTTCCAACAGTAACTGGTGGTGTTATTAATCTAAACACTGATACAGTCACATCAGCGTCACCATACATATTCAACTTATCATTACGATCTGTATTTGGCATGAATGGTATGCATGCCGATGGACAAAAAGCAACTGGATTTAAATCCATGGTTGTCGCTCAGTTTACAGGTATTGGATTGCAGAAAGATGATAACGCATTCTTATTATATAATTCTTCAACTGGTGTGTATGATGATGCAACAGTTCCCGGAAATGAGAATCTTAGCACTAATTCAAGAGCAATATATAAACCAGCTTACTCTAATTTCCATATAAAATGTAGTAATAATTCAGTTATACAGGCAGTTTCGATATTTGCAATTGGTTTCACAGAACACTTTGTTGTTGAAACTGGTGGTGATATGTCAATCACCAACTCAAACTCAAACTTTGGTGCAAGAGCTTTAAATGCCTCTGGATTTAGACCTGATGCGTTTTCACAGGATGACAAGGGATATATTACACATATCATTCCTCCAAAAGAGGTGCCGATCGCTGAAAATGCGATTGAATTTACAGCGATTGATGTTGCAAAAACAGTTGGCGTTGCTTCAACTGCACATTTATATCTTTTCAACGAAACAAATATTGACTCACCTCCAGAGAACGTTCTTGAGGGATATCGTGTTGGTGCGAAGGAGAATGATCAATTATCAGTCTTAGTCCCTGCGGCCAGTGGTATTTCATCAGAATATAGCACTCGAATTGTGATGCCGAATGGTGGTATCACCACGACAAGACAATATAGTTCAGAAAAATTATTCAAAGTAGATCGTAGTTCTGCCGGAATCAACAGTATCACAAGTAATGTAATTACTCTTACTCAACCTCATACATTTGAAAACGCAGAATCAGTCCGTATCTTAAGTGACAGT
>FUFK010043404.1_pt1 | contig 17212 bp, 19 predicted proteins | sample 1021851 | NCBI WGS metagenome assembly FUFK01 (sample SAMEA51879418, study PRJEB19060) | metagenome | reverse complement strand
GCTAAAGCTCAGCAAGCTCAAATGATGCAAGCAATGCAAGAGGCTCAAATGGCAAAAGATGCAGCTCCAATGGTTAAGGAATTAAATCGTGGACCAACAGAATAAAAAATTAAAAGAGTTAGTACAAAATTATAAAACAACATTTAATACTGACACTGGCAAACAAGTTTTAGATGATCTTAAAAAAAGATCCCATTTTTTCAATACAACGCACGTTAAAGGCGATAGTCACGAAAGCGCTTATTACGAAGGTCAAAGATCTTTAGTGGTGTTTATTGAAAGTTTATTAAATCACAAAGAATAACTGAGGAGTTATAATGGAAAATCAGACAACTGCTCCAGTGGAGCAATCTGAGCAACCTAAGGATGTTGCTCAACCTGAGGCAACACCTGAGGTCAAAGAAACAGTTTTAGCTGAAGCTACTACTGAACAACAACAAGAAGAGCCTAAGGTAATTAATTTTAAAGAATTAATTCCTGAGGAATANAANGAAGAGAAAGCTTTACANAATTTTTCTACNATGAATGATTTTGTTAAATCTTATCTTNNTGCACAAANATTAGTTGGNGCNAANAAAGTTGCTATACCNAATAAGATGGCAACAGATGAAGATTGGGANNAAGTATATTCNAAACTTGGTCGNCCTNCTAAACCTGAAGATTATAAATATTCTTTTGGTGAAGAAGAAATTGATCAAGAGCAGCTTAAAAATTTTAATGAGACTGCACATAGAATTGGATTACTTCCTAAGCAAGCTGAACGTATCATTAAGTTTTATAACGAAATGAATACTGAGCAAGAAGCTGNTCAAACAAAATTATTTGATGCCAAGCAAGCTGAAGCGATGACTGAACTTAAAAAAGAGTTTGGTCCAACTTACACAAAAAGATTAGATCAAGCTAAAAAACTTGCAGTCGAAACTTTAGGTAGTGAAATGCTTAATGACACTATTATGAAAGACGGCTCAAGATTAGGTGATAATGTTTCAGTAATCAAAGCCTTTTCAATGCTTGCAGATAAATTATCTGAAGATGAAATAATAAAAGGTGAAGGTACTGGTTATGTCACTGCTAGTGAGATTGAAAAAGAAATAGCTGAACTAACTGAAGATGGTTCACCTTATTGGAATAAAACTCATCCAAACCATCAAAAGAGTGTGGACAGAGTGTTTAAATTACGTGAGCAACTAAATGGCTAACGAAAAATTTATTCCTACAGAAAATATTTCAGATATTGAAATCAGATTAGAATGTTTAAGACTTGCTACAGAGTTTGGACCTGAAAATGAACGAAGAGATCCACTTGATAAAGCAACTAAATATTTTAACTGGGTTAAACAAGTTTCTAGCGATAATCGAAAGACCGCTCGAAAAAAAGTCTAATTGCAGACTATAAAGGCAAAGTCGAGATCCGCTNTGCGGAAAATCAAAACGATTAAATCAATCAACCATAAAAGAGGAGGATTAGATTATGTCTAGTCAAATCACTACTGCATTTGTTCAACAATATTCGAACAACGTGCAAATGCTTAGCCAGCAAAAAGGCTCACTCTTAAGAAATGCGGTTGATGCGGAAACTATCGTGGGGAAGCACGCTTTTTTTGAACAAGTTGGTCAAGCAACTGCTCAAAAGAGAGTAAGTCGTCATAGCGACACTCCACAAATAGATACGCCTCACGCAAGACGAAGAGTGTCTATGGTCGATTACGAATATGCTGATTTGATCGATAAACAAGATCAGGTCAGAACTCTGATCGATCCAACATCATCTTACGCTCAAGCTGCAGCTTTTGCACTCGGTCGCGCAATGGATGATGAAATCATAACTGCAGTCAGTGGGACTGCGTTCTCAGGTGAAACTGGTTCAACATCAGTTGCTTTACCTTCAGCGCAGAAAATTACTGAAAGTGGTACAGACGGAATGACAATTGCAAAATTAAGAGAAGCTAAAGAAAAATTCGATAGCGCCTCTGTCGATCCGTCAATTCCGCGTTATATCGTGGTCGGACCAAAACAGATTTCTGATCTGTTAGGAACTACTCAGGTCACTAGCTCGGACTTCAATACAATTAAAGCTTTGGCGAATGGTGAAATCAATTCGTTTTTAGGTTTTAATTTCATAACCTCAAACAGATTGTCTATCGCTTCAAGCAAAAGACTATGCTTAGCATTTGCTATGGATGGAATTAAGCTTGCACTTGGTCAAGATATTATGACACGTATAGACGAACGATCTGACAAAGGATATGCAACTCAAGTCTATGTGTGTATGACAATGGGCGCTACTAGAATGGAAGAAGAAAAAGTAGTGACTATCGAAGCACACGAAGCGTAATAGAGGAGGAAAATCATTATGGGAACTAAAAATACAGACCTAGTTGCTAACTTTGAGGCAACTCCTCAAGTTAAAAACAACGCAGCTGAGCTTCACGGAGTATTAAGAACTGCTCACGGAAGTGTAGAACTTGCTGCAGGTGATAGTGATAATGACGATGTTGTAATGTTAGCACCGATCCCATCAAACGCAGCAGTGCCAAGTTTATTTATTGGCTCTGACACTTTTGGTGGTTCGTGTACTTTCAATGTTGGAATTTACACAACTGCAGGTGCAGTCAAAGATGAAGATGTTTTTGCTACAGATGTTGCTGATGCAGCAGCTATGGCAGACGTTAGATTTGAAGCTGCAAANATAGATACAGCTGGTAAAAAAATGTATGAGCTAGCAGGTGATACATCTGATCCNGGCGGATATTACTACATAGCAGTCACTTTTAGTGCTGCTGGTGGAACTGCTGGAACTTTAGCTTGGAACATTTCCTACGTTGTTAATTAATACGCAGCAATCTGCAATTAGACTAGGCGGTGAAATATCTGCCTAGTCATTAAAAGAATTTTAAATGAAATATATTTTAGTTTTATATATGTGTTCGATGTTAAGTGGTAATTGTCCTTCAAGCTCGATTGCTGGTTATCAGTTCACAAATTTTTATGATTGTGTTGATGCAGGTTATGCAGTTGCACAAAGCACATATAGAAACTTAGAAGTATTAGAAGAATACAATCGAGATTATCTTGAACAAAGTAAGATTGTTGTAAAATTTGAATGTAAAGAAATAGGAGCAAAAACATAATGGCATCAGTAGTAGATATTTGTAATTCAGCTTTAAATTTATTAGGAGCATCAACAATCTCAGCTTTGACTGAAGATAGTAAAAATGCTCGATTATGTAATCAAAGATTTGAACCNATNAGAGATAGAATGTTNAGATCACACGCTTGGAATTGTTTAACTAAAAGAGTTGAACTAGCAAAAGATAGCACTGCTCCAGTAGTAGAATATGCTAATCAATTTACTCTACCAACAGATTGCTTGCGTGTACTAAAGGTTCATAACGGAACTACTGATAGTATTGCTTCAGCTATAGATTATGCAGTTGAAGGAAGAAAAATTAAAACTGATGAAGGTTCAGTATTTCTTGTTTATATCGCAAAAATTACTGATCCAAACGAATATGATACTTATTTAATAGAAAGTCTTGCAGCTGCTATTGCTGCTGACTTGGCTTATGCAATAACCAATAATGCAACTCTATCAAATAATTATCAAACACTAGCTGATGAAAGATTAAGAGAAGCTAGATTTATTGATGCTACTGAAAATAGTTTAGGAACTATTGAGAGCAACGAATTTACTGATGCTAGACTATAAGCTCATAATTAAATGGAAATACTTTTAAGCCTATTTGTGATCGAGTAGATTTACCTTTAAATCTTTTGTCATAAATTTTTTGCTTATAACATTTCTCAAATAAAGCAGGAGCAAAATTCATATTTGTTCTTATAAAGTATTTATTTTTATAAAACTTTAATTGCTTTAATGTAAGCTTTGGTTTTCTACCATTCCATATTTTATAAAGGTCGTATGTTATTTTATATTTTTGTTTCATAATTATCATTATATCACATCGACTTTTTCAAAATTTTAAAAAAAAACTTTTTATTGAAAAGTAGAGCAACAAAATTTTTGGGTGGTAGCTGATTGATGCGACACTAAAACATTTTTTTAAAAAATTAACAAAAAAAAAATTATAAAAAATTATGCCACGAACAACACTAGCTTTAACAAGTTTTGTTTCAGGTGAGCTTGGTGCAAAGTTAGATGGACGAACTGACTTTAACAAGTATGCAACTGGAGCAAAAACTTTAGAAAATTTTTTAGTACATCCGCAAGGAGCTGCAACAAGAAGAGTTGGAACTAAATTTGTTGCTGAAGTAAAAACAAGTGCAAATAAAACAAGATTAATACCTTTTGAATTTTCTACTATTCAAACTTACGTACTTGAGTTTGGTAATCAGTATATGAGAGTTTATAAAGATCAAGGACAAGTTCAATCAGGTGGATCTGCTTTTGAAATATCTACACCATATTTAACTGCAGAATTGTTTCAATTGAAGTTTGCTCAGTCAGCTGATGTTATGTACATCTGTCATCCTAATCANGCTGCTAGAAAACTTTCAAGAACTGGACATACCTCTTGGACTTTGACAGAAATTGATTTTACAGATGGTCCTTATTTAGAAAGCAANNCAACTGCAACAACACTNACACCTTCAGGAACAACTGGCAGCGTCACTATTACTGCNTCTGCAAGNACATTTGCTNCAACTGATGTTGGTAGATTAGTTAGTTTTTCAAATGGTCGAGCAAAAATTACTAACTTCTCTAGTGCAACGTCTGTGACTGCTACAACTCAAGATGACTTTGATAATACAAATGCAGTGACGAATTGGAANCTAGGAGCATTTTCAGGNACAACTGGACATCCTTCTTGCGTATCTTTCTTTGAACAAAGATTAGTNTTTGCTGGAACAACTGCTGAGCCACAAACATTATATTTTTCTAAATCAGGTGATTATGAAAATATGACTGCAGGCACTAATGCAGATGATGCAATGATTTATACGATTGCTTCAAACCAAGTAAATAAAATTAGATATTTAAAAGCACAAAGAACTTTAATNGTAGGCACAACTGGTGGAGAATTTTCTGTGTCAGCTGACGGAACTGATGCAGCAGTCACACCAACAAATATTGTAATTAAAAAACAAAGTTCTTATGGCACTGCAGATGTAGATGCCATAACTGCAGGTAATGCAATTTTATTTTTACAAAAAGCAAAAAGAAAGATTAGAGAACTAAGTTATAATTTTGATGTAGATGGTTATGTTGCACCTGATCTAACTATCTTAAATGATATTGTCACTAAGTCAGGTATCAATGATATGGCTTATCAACAAGAGCCAGATAGTATTTTATGGTGTGTTCGTGATGATGGAGTGTTTGCAGGTTTAACTTACCAAAGATCAGAAAATGTAATTGCTTGGCACAGACATAAGCTAGGCGGAACATTTGGCACTGGGGATAGTGCAACTGGTTATGGAGTAGTTGAAAGTGTTGCAAGTATTTCTGGTGAACTGACTGAAGATGAATTGTATGTAATTGTAAAAAGAACAATTAACGGAGCAACAAAGAGATATATAGAAGTTTTTGCTCCTTTTGATTTTGACGAAACATTAAGTACCGATTTTAGATTTTTGGATAGCCACTTGACCTATAGTGGCGGTTCAACCACCACGTTGAGCGGTCTTTCTCATTTAGAAGGACAAAGTGTTTCTATCCTAGCGGATGGATCTACACACGCTGATAAAGTAGTTAGCTCAGGCTCGATAACACTTGATCGATCAGTGACGAGTGCGGTGGTCGGTTTAAAGTATGATAGTGTCTTGCAAACGATGCGTGTTGAAGGTGGATCAGCTCAAGGTACATCGCAAGGTAAAATAAAAAGAATTAGCAAAGTTGTTTTAAGATTATTTGAAAGTGTTGGTGTCAAAGTTGGACCTTCATTATCACAATTAGAAACAATACCTTTTAGAACAACATCAAGTAATTTATCTGCACCAGTGGACACATTAATAGCTGGTGACAAACAAGTTGAGTTTAGAGACGATTTTAATTCAGACGGATTTATATTTGTTAAGCAAGATCAACCTCTACCTTTATCGGTATTGGCTATCTATCCAACTTTAGTGACAAGTGACGGATAATTTTGAAATAGTTCCTTATCAAGTTCAGCACGGCAACGATATGATTGAGTTTGGTTTGAACGATAAATTAATGGATTGGGATGCAAACTTTACTGAAAATAGGATCGACTTTGCTTTGGCTGGGTTATCTTTTACTTTACTACATAATAATTTGGCTGTGTGTAGTGGCGGCATTGTTCCATTGTGGACTGGAGTTGCTGAAGGCTGGGTTATCTCAAGCAAAAGAATATTTAAAAACAGAATTAAAGCATCGAGACTAATCAAAAAAAGAACTGATTTACTTTGTGCNGCTAACAAGATTTGGCGATTACAAACTGCAGTNAAATCAAATTTTAAAACTGGTTTGCGATTTGCAGAATTTTTAGGATTTAAAAACGAAGGTCTGATGAAAGCTTACGGACCTGACAAAACAGATTATTACAGAATGGCTAGGATTTATTTATGAGTTTTATAGGAAATTTCGCAGCAGCTCAGTCTGCAAAAGCAATAGGAAGATACAACGAAAGATCAGTATATCAACAAGCACAACTTCAAAGACAAAAAACTGAAGTTGCAAGAGAAGTTTATAATAAAGTTGATAGACCTCGATTAGTTAAGAAACAAGATAGAGATTTTGATTTTTTATTTGTACGAGCTTTGAAATCAGGTGCTGANGTTAGAGCAGGAACATCACCATACCTTGCTTTACTTGAAGCAAAAAATAATCAAGCAACTGATTTAACTATAGCAGATTACAATTCAAGAACGGCATACTTTGATGGCATNAATCAAAGTTTATTATTAGAAACAAAAGCAATTGGTGAAAGATTTAAAGGTGATCTAACTGCAAGAACTGAAACTATAAAAGGTATTGGTAGTGCAGCTAGTCTATTGGCAGGTTAATAATGGCAGTAATAAAAATTCCACAATCTCAACAACAAGTAAGAGCAGCAGGTCAATCAGGCAGTGTTGATATTAGATTGCCACTATCACTTGCTCAACAACAAGGAGCAGCTTTGTCATCACTTGGTAAAGTCTATGAAGATATTTACAAAGAACAAAGAGACATAGAAGATAAAAAAGAATTTTATAAAGTCACCAAANAAGCTGGAATAACTATAGGTCAAGCTAGNAAAGGTGTTCAAGGAAATACTGATTTAAAATTTGCACACGAAACATTTGATAAACTTACTGCACCTGAAGNTTTTGAANCATTATTAAAAGATAAAAACAAAAACGTAAGAAAGTTATTTGATCAATGGTTGTTTAAAACAAAAGATAAAGAATATGCAACTATTACAAACANAGTTATTCAAAATTCGAACGATGAAATTAGAAGAACTTTAAATGATAAAGCAGATGAACTTACAATCAAAATGGCAAGTTCTAATCTTGTTGAAGCACAAACTGCAAGTGATGATTTAGATAATCTATTAAAACAAAAAGATACGATAAGAGTTTTTAGTGATAATGAATATAAAAAATTTGTTAAAGATAAAAAAAATCAAGGTGTTAGATACAGATTACAACTAGGAGCAAAAAATAATTCTGTATTTACTTTGCAAAATATTAAAGACATAGAAAAATCTCAAGGCATTCAGGTTGCTATGGAAATAAAAGAAATTGCTCTAAACGCTATAGCAAATAATCAATCTAATATTGATCGTGATGATAGAGCATACGAGGAAAAAACTGCTAATCAAAAAGTTGCTATCTTTGCTGAGCTTGCTTTTAGAATAAAAAATAATGATAACGCACCTGATTTAGATTTACTAAATGATTTATTTAAAGGTGATCAAATAAATTCTGCTCAGTATGATGCTTTGTTAAGATTTGCAGCTGATCCAAACAAAGTGGGTGATAATGATATTTTCGATCAGATTAATGCTCTTTATTATACGGCTGAAACAATAGAAGAGTTAGATCAGTTAGATCGAATGATCCATTTAACACCTGAGTATTTATTAAGTGTTGGTATCAAAGATGTAGATACAATGCACAAACTAATTGAGAAATCAAAAGATCGTTCAGTATTTCAAGATATAAAATTTTATCAAAAAAAGATTGCAGACATCACTGGTCAATTAGATGGCGGACAAAATATTACAATTAGAGACTTTGGAATAAAAGAGGCAAGAACTGATCAAAATATTAGAACGAATGCACTAAGAAGTTTTGATGAGTACGTTGCTGATGGAGTATCACCTGAGGAAGCTTTTTTCAAAACTGCAACTGGATATATTATGCAAAACGATAGATTACCAACAATCTATCAAGTCAATCGAGTTGGATCTATCAAGATCACTGCACCAACAGATACTGAAAAGAAAAAAAGTAGTTCAGATATATTTGAAGGTTGGCGTAATTCAGTAATGAAACAATACAAGATAGGCAACATAAACATCGATGAATTAAAAAGAGATTTAGATAATTTAGATTTGATGGAGGATTTATTTAATGTCAGATCACAATTCGGTNATGANTTTGNTTTTAGTACATCAAANGATTTTTCAACAAATGAAAANACAAAAATTTAGTGGTAAAAAATAATGGCTGAAAAAGAAACAGAAAATTTTGAAAGTTTTGATGTCATATCTGATTTTTATTTACCGATTGTTGAGCAAGAAGAAAAATACTCTTCACCAATATTAAAAAGATTTAGAGAAAACGAGATTGATCCATACGAGTTTTTAAATGAACCAAAGGTAGAAGGTGTTGGTAAAGTTATAAAAGTAGAAGATCAAGAAGANCAAAATAAATATTCAGCTGCTTTCTTAGANTTTTTTAAAGATTTACCTGAGGCAGCAGTTGCAGCTACTGCAGAAAGTTTTGCTAANATAGGAAANAANGCAGTTCAACTAGCTGGATTTNNATCAAATTTATTATTNAGAGGAACTGAGAATGANGAAATTTCTAAAGCAACAACCTCATTTGCTNAGCTNATAAANAAAAAAACTGAAAATTTTGTAGGCAACATTGAANAATATAGAAAAGATAATGATGTCAANGGAGTATCNAATTTATTAACNGATATTGGAATTGATATAGGAGCTGCAGTTCCAGTAAATAAAATGTTAAAGAAAACTGGNTTACCAAGCTTTATTGCTTTGCCTTTATCTTTTGGTTTAGCTTACGGCATGACTGGTGGTGATAAAGAAGCTGAACAAAATATTATTATTGATAGTCAGGTTATNAATAGNACAAATGAATTATTGAATGTTTTAGAAGATACACCTGAGAGTGAGGTTGCAGAATTAGTGGCAACAACATTTGAAGGTACTGCTTGGGCTGCTGCAGGTGAGCGATTAGTCAAAGTTTTTAAATTAATTAAAAATAATATTCCTGCATTTATTAATCAACAAACTGCAGTATCGGTTGGTGGTTCAGTAGCAGCAGGTGAAGCTGCAGGCAAAGTATCAGATAATATACAAAACAATATTATTTCAGAACAAACAAATAAATAGTAGAAAAACAATATCTTCAAATATTTGTTTTTTTACAAATAGGAATTTCATAAATGGTAGCGAATAAAATTTTACCTAAAATTATAGGTTCAGATACAACTAAGAAAATTGTTAAGACAATAAATGATTTTCAAGAGGCTGGTAAAAAAAGAAGAGTAAAAAAACTAGAAAAGAGTAAGCCTGAGCAGGCAGAAATTTTAAAAGAAGTTGATAAACTTATTTCCTCAGGAAAATCAGTTGATAATCCTGAAAAACTTTTAACAAGACCTAAGAAAAAAAAGAAAATCAAGATAGACGACAAAGAAGTTGAGGTCGAAANATCAGAAACNCTTGAGGTTGAACTAGATAAAATAAAAGCAAAACAACCAAAAGTATCTAAAGAAACAGAAAAAGAATTTTTTGAAAGTTGGGGATTTGAAAAAGGCNTTAAAGGTCCAACTTGGTTGAAAGATTTTAATATNAAAAATATTACGACTAACGATGATATTTATAGANTNATAAATGCAGTTTCTAAATCNACTGCNAANAGTATTGANAAACAAAAANGAGGTATAAGAACTCAAGCTGCTACTAAAGGAGCTGCAACAAGATTACAAAAAGACGAAGATTTTCTTGTTGATGTTTTAGGAAAAAAAGCAGGTGAAACTTACAATGCAGAACAAATTTTAGCAGTAAGAGAATTATTAGTATCAGGTAAAAATAGATTATTTTATTTAGCCAACAAAGCTCAAGATCCAATTAATTCTACTGCAGATGATATTNTAAANTTNAGGCANCACTTTGCTTTAATGGCTCAAATNCAGAAAGTTTTAAAAGGTGTTCAAACAGAAACTGCAAGAGCTTTACAACAATTTAGAATACCAACAAAAACTAAACAATCTTTTATTGGTGGCAACATTGATGATCTTAATAAAGAAAGTTTGCTTGTTGAGCTTGGTGGTGTTGATGAGATAAGAAGAATTGCAAAAGTATATGTAGGAACACCTGCAGGTGATGCAGCTAAATTAAAAGCAATAGAAAAAACTGGTCTTAAAACTTTTTCTACAAAATCATCAAACGCAGTTGCTGAAGTTTTTATAAATGCAATTTTATCTAATCCTCTAACTCACGTTAGAAACTCTGCAGGTAATTGGATCACTCAAGCGATAGTGATGCAAGAAAGAAAATTAGCATCAAGAATATTTGGTGGCATTAATAGAGGATCAGGTCAAAATTATATAGATCCATACGAAGATATTGCAAAGTCTTGGGGTCAGAATATGGCAGCTAAAGAAATTATGGCTGCAATGAAAGATACTTTTAAAATAAGCGGATCTAAAATTGATACAAGATTAGGTCAATTTACTGCGCAAAACTTTGGATTAAAAAAAGGAGTTGGAGCAACAAGCGTTGATATAGCTGGTAAAGTTTTGACTTTAGGAAATTTACCTACAAAATTTTTAACAATAGCTGACGATTATTTTAAAAANAGAGAATTTAGAAGTGAGATATATGCAAGAGCATTTTCTGAAGGTATGGAAAGGTATAACCAAAACCTTTTACCTAGAGAAAAAATTGCTGAGTTTATTGCTGGTCGAGTTGCTAATCCAACTAAAGAAATGGTTGAGGCAGCTTATAAAAAATCTCAATACGTCACTTATCAAACACCACTNGGTAAAAGAGNNGATGTATTTGATTTAGCAAAAGTTGGTCAAACAATNAAAAATNTNTCTNCNAANAGAGGACCTTANTCTTGGTTNANAAATTATTATTTACCTTTTGTTAGAACTCCAACTAACATTGCAGGTTTTGTTGCTGAACGAACTCCAATCGTTGCTCAGGTACTAACAAGATATAATAAAGCTATTGCTGCAGGCGGAAGAGAAGCAGCAGAGGCTAGAGCCAAGATGGCTTTAGGTTCAATCTTTTATATAGCAACTGCACCTATGGGATATTACGGAGTGACCAAAGGTTCAGATATGAGAGGTTTGGAAGGCTCACTTACTGGTGCTAAGAGTGCATTAAAGAAAACTATTAAGTCAGAAACTTTCTCAATCAATTTACCTATTGGTGATAANAAATATCAAAAAGTAAGTTTTAGAGGTTTTGATCCAGTGGCTCAGATGTTTGCTAACACCGCAAACTTTGGTCAAGCATGGTCGATGATGCAAGGATCGATCTATAACAATATAGATCCAAACGATCCACAGAATAATAATTACACTCAGTTAGCAACTGATCTAGCAACTTATGCTTTAGCTTACACTTATTCAATTGGTGAAAACTTGGCAGATAGTACGATGCTTGCAGGTGCTGGTAAATTAATTGATGATACTAGACAAATTATTAGAGGAGCAAAAGCTGGTGGNACTATTGGAGGTCTAAGAGGTTTTAAAGAGGTTGGATCAGAAATGGCGACAAGTTATATTCCAACAATATTTAGACAGACTGGTAAATTGTTAAACGATGAGCATCAAAAGATTGCTACATCGATGAAAGAATATGCTAAAAGAAATATAGCTGAAGGTGATCTTGAATACGATTACGATCANAGAGGACGTAGATACGATAAGTTTTTATATTTTAATAAATATGAAAAAGATGATTTAGATAGAGAACTTGAAGCAGTATTTCCAAACTTAACACCAGTTAGAAATTATATTCCTTTTAAATACGATATGTTTGGTAATCAAGTTAGNGTNCCTTTGAAGTCAAACGAGAAAAGATTTTTAAGAAAAAATGCAGGATTAATATTTGATCAAAAACTNAAACTATTAGTAGAGCAAGATTACTACAAAAACGAAACTAGAAAATTCATTAAAGAAGGTCTTTTGCGTCAAGAGTGGAACGATGCAAAAGCTGAGGCAAAAAAAGGTTTGCTTACAGATACTGATTACGATGACGGCTTTGGAAATAAAACAAACTATTTTCAAGATATTAAAAAAAGAGCAGAGGAACTTAGAGATAAAGAAATAAGTAATTCACAACGAGGTTATATCAATGACAATATCAACAACAACGATCAAGAATAGTTATAGTGGAAATAATTCCACAACTACTTTTAACTATACTTTTAAAATTGCAGATGATGACGAAATCCAAGTAATCATTCGATCAGCAACTGGAACAGAAACTATAAAAACAAAAACAACTCACTACAATGTAGCTGGCGTGGGAAATGCCAATGGTGGCTCGATAACTTTTACTGCAGGCAATACTCCAACAAATACTGAAACAATTGTTTTAAGAAGATCAACACCACAAACTCAAGGATTGGATCTTATAGAAAATGATCCAATGCCTGCTGATAATATTGAAACTGCTTACGATAAACTCACTGCGATTAGTCAAGAATTACAAGAACAAGTTGATAGATCATTAAAAATTTCAAGAACCAATACAATGACCAGTACAGAGTTCACAACCTCTGCAACTGATCGAGCAAGCAAAGTTTTAGCTTTTGATAGTTCAGGTGAATTATCTGTTGCTCAAGAACTTGGAACTTTTAGAGGTAATTGGGCTGCNTCTACTGCTTATGCAATTAGAGACTTAGTTAAAGATACATCTACAAATAATATNTTTATTGTGACGGAAGCTCATACGTCCTCAGGATCTCAGCCTCTAACAACAAANGCTAACTCTGCAAAATATTCTTTAATAGTAGATGCTGCGTCTGCAACCACTGCTCAGACAAATGCTGCATCTTCAGCTACGGCTGCAGCTTCATCTGCAACGACTGCNACNACAAAAGCNTCAGAGGCATCNACNTCTGCTTCTAACGCTGCAAGCTCAGCTACGGCTGCTGCTTCTTCAGCAACATCAGCTTCATCGTCTGCATCAACTGCAACGACCAAAGCTTCGGAAGCAAGCACCTCTGCAACGAATGCTGCATCATCTGCAACGGCTGCTGCTAACTCTGCTAGTCAAGCTGCTGCTGCTGCAAACTTTGAAGTTTTAAATGACACGACACCTCAGCTTGGTGGCAATTTAGATACCAACGAAAAAGAAATAATTACTATTTCAAACAGAGATTTAGTATTAGCTCCTAATGGTACTGGAGCAGTTGAAATTAAAGGTAATACAAATTCTGGTAAATTACTTTTTAATTGTGAAAACAACACACATCACGTTTCACTTTCTGCACCTGCACACTCTGCATTTGCTGGTAATATAGCATTTACTTTACCTTCAACTACTGGATCAAATGGACAAGCTTTGGTGACTAACGGATCAGGTGGTTTATCTTTTGCAACTATACAAGAGACTAAACCAACTCTAGCAGATGTTTCTCAAACTATCGCTCCATCTAGTGCTACAACAATAAATATTACTGGAACTAACTTTGTTGCAATACCGATAGTTGATTTTATAAACGCATCAACTGGAGCAGTAACAAGAGCAAATAGTGTTAGCACAACTAGCGCAACTTCTTTATCAGTAAATTTAACTTTAGCCTCAGGAAACTATTTTGTCAGAGTTGAAAATCCTGATGGTAATGCTGGAAGATCAACAAATAATATTATTACTGCATCTACTGCACCAAGTTTCTCAACTGGTGCTGGATCACTTGGAACTTTTGCTGGTGATTTTTCTGGTACGATTGCAACGATTGCTGGATCGTCAGATAGTGCAATAACTTTTTCTGAAACGACAAATGTTTTAACAAATGCGTCTCAGGCAAACTGCAGCTTAAATTCTGCAACTGGTGCAATCACCACAACAGATTTTGGCGGCAGCTCAACAACGGCAACAACTTATAATTTTACAATACGAATAACCGATGCTGAAGGTCAAACTGCAGATAGAGATTTTAGTTTGACATCTAACTTCGGTGCAACTGGAGGAGGACAATTCAACTAATGCCTAGTACATATATACAAAGAACGCCATCAGGCGGTAATAGAAAAAAATGGACTTGGAGTGCTTGGATTAAATTATCTGACCTTACAAGTGGTAGATAGATATTTATGGAGCGCATATAGTGCTGGAAATAATACTGGTTATCTTCAAGCGTATTTTCACACAGATCAACAATTAACAATTGGTGCTTGGACATGTTATCTATTTAAACACCACAAGAGTGTTTAGAGATCCTTCTGCTTGGTATGCATATCGTTATTGTTATGGACACTGCACAAGCGACAGCAGCTAACAGATTAAAATTATATGTAAATGGCGTAGAAGAAACTGCGTTTGATACTGATAACAGATCAAGCATCAGTCAAGATAGCGATATGGGCTACAATTCAAATGGTGTTCATACTATTGGTGGTTATCAAAGCTCTGGTAGTGCTTATCCTGGTTATAATGGAATAATGTCTCACGTGCATTTTACAGATGGTTATGCTTATACACCTTCAGCTTTTGGTGAAACAGATAGCACAACTGGCGAATGGAAAATAAATACCACTCCAAGTGTATCTTATGGCACAACTGGATATTGGATTTTTAAAGATGATGCTGGAATTACAGATCAATCACCTAATAGTAACAACTGGACAGCTACTGGTACTTTAACACCTACAAAAGATTGTCCAAGCAATGTTTTTGCAACGCTTAATCCTTTGTTAGATGTAAATAATTCACCAACATTTTCGAATGGAAACACAACTGCAACTGGTTCATCTACTGGTACTGCAAGATTTACTGGTTCTAATTTATGTGTATCAAAAGGTAAATGGTACTATGAAGTTAAAGTAACTGCAAGTTCATCTTCGCCTTATGTTGGAGTTATAGATGCACAAAGCAATTTAAGAAGAAATGGAACTTATTTTGTTAACACCGCTAGTGGAGTTAATGATAGTGGTTATGCAGTAAATATGTCTGGAGATATTTATCATAATAATAGCAGCTCATACGCTACAAGCATTGGTTCAATATCAACAGGAGATATTTTAGGTTTTGCTATTGATTTAGATTCTGCACAAAGAACTTGTGAAATTTATAAAAATGGAACATCACAAAGAATTTTCAATTTAGCTGAACCTTCAAGTGGTGCTTATATGTTAGCTTGTATTAGCAGTTATAATCAAGCTAGTGCGAAAGCAGAAGTAAATTTCGGGAATGGCTACTTCGGAACTACAGCAGTCTCTAGTGCAGGAACTAACGCATCAGGTAATGGGATCTTCGAGTACGATTGTCCTAGCGGCTATACCGCTTTATCAACCAAAGGATTAAATTTATAGGAGGTCTTATGGCATACACAACAATTGATAAATCTACAGATCATTTTAAACCTATACTTTATACAGGTAATAGTGGAACACAATCTATAACTGGAGTTGGATTTCAACCTGATTGGACATGGATAAAAGCATATAGTGCAAGCAGAGACCATGCTATATTTGATGTCGTAAGAGGTGCAACTAATTGGTTAGATAGTCAGCAAAATGTAGCTCAAGCTTCTTTTTCAGGTATAACATCTTTTGATTCAGATGGATTTAGTTTAGGTAGTGGTATCAAATCAAATAATAATAATGAATCTTATGTTGCATGGAACTGGAAAACACAAAATTCACAAGGCTCATCAAATACTGATGGTTCAACAAATACTACATACACATCGGTTAATACAACAGCAGGTTTTTCAATATCTACGTATGAAGGAACTGGTTCAAACGCAACTTTTGGTCATGGACTAGGCACAACACCTGCAATGGTTCTTGTTAAAAATATTGATGCTTCTCAAAACTGGTTTATGTATCATCAAGGTATTGGTGCTACACAATTAATCAGATTAAATTCAACTGCTGCAAAACTAAGTTCATCAGGTTCTTGGAATAATACTGCACCAACAAGTTCTGTTGTCTCAATTGGAACTGAAAGTGGAACTAATGCAAATGGTCAAACTCACGTTGCTTATTGTTTTGCAGAAAAAAAAGGATATTCAAAATTTGGAACGTATGTTGGAAATGGTAATGCAGATGGAACATTTATTTATTTAGGATTTAAACCTGCTTTCTTTCTAGTTAAATCTACAAATAGCACAACTGAGTGGCACATATCTGATACTGCTAGACGACCTAGTAATCCAAATAATAGTTATGTATCAGCATCTTCAAATGCAGCTGAAAATACAAGCAATCCAACTGATTTTCTTTCAAATGGTGTTAAAATAAGAACATCAAACAATGGCTGGAATAAATCTGGTGATACATTTATCTATTGGGCTTTTGCAGAAGCACCTTTAGTTGGTTCAAATAATGTTCCAGCAGTTGCGAGGTAGTATGATTGAAACAGAAGATACAATCAGAAAACTAGACAAGGACGTAGCTTTAATAAAACAAAAGCTAGACATCTTAGAAAACAATCATCTAGCGCACATTAAGAAAGATGTAGATAGAATTTTATATATCTTAGGTGCAGTTGGAATTGTTGTTTTAGGTGAACTCTTTGTCTTGTTAAATGCAGTTCTATAATAGAGGNATNAAAGCTCATCTATTAGCTGCACAACATCTTATAGATGATGATCACTTTGTCTTTACTAANTTTTGTGGAATAGGACCAATCGATNTAGTTAGACTNAATATTCAATCAGGAAANACTGAACTCTTTGATGTNAAAACAGATNANGACCANNGCGCANNGAAAAAGAGAACGANCAGAATTACAAATAAAATTAGGAGTAAAATTAATTTATGTCAACTTACATAAGCGAACAATCAGAGTGGAAGGAAGAGTGGAAG
>FUFK010078566.1_pt1 | contig 17216 bp, 10 predicted proteins | sample 1021851 | NCBI WGS metagenome assembly FUFK01 (sample SAMEA51879418, study PRJEB19060) | metagenome | reverse complement strand
ACACACATGTTCATTAGAAAAACGTCTAATGGCATTTAATAAAAAAGTCTCTAATTAATTAATAGCAAGATTTTTAATCTATGAATCAAGAAAAGATTACTTATATTTATTGGCTTGATGACAAAATATGTTTTGGAAAAAGAATGAAATTATTTATGAATTAGTAGATATTTGGCGGAACATTTTATAACAAGATATTTAAATCAACACAATGATTGATTTTTAAGATTAATTAATGATAATTTCTTCTGAAATTAACACTCTCTTAATTAAAATCTTTCTTGTAGAGAGAAGCCAAATAAAAATCAATATGGCTAAACCAATCATAATTACAAAAGATAATAAAGATTCCATTTTTCAGATCAAGAAAATTGAAAGAAAAAAATTATATGGTTATAGAAAAAGATTGGCTATTGATGAGAATAATGAAGAATGTAAAAGAGCATCACTTACTGAGGATGGTCAAATTTTAATTAAGTCAGGAATGACTTCCCAAGGATGGTACATAGATGGAGGCAAACAAATTGAGGCAAACGAAATAGGAGCTATTGATGAAAATAATAATGAATTATCTTTAATTCCCTCAACTTTAGGGATGAAGCAAAAACTAGAAGGCCCGATAAGCCCAAAAGAACTTCTTGATCTATCTGTTACAACGGTATATTCCATATTAGCTGATGAAATATCTAAAGATTTAGAAAATTCTCTCGATAAAGGTGAAATTTGGAAATGTAATTTTAATTTCAGGGCTGATTACAGAATGGAAACTTGCTTTATTTTGAAAAATGATACTGGATATTTCGCTATTATTGGAATACCAAATCATATTAATATGCTATCCCCTAATGCNCTGCCCCCAGAGGATGAAGAGGGCGAGGAAGANGACGAATTAGACTTCGAAATGTTTTAAAAATGAGAAAAATACATATTTCAGATTCAAATTCAAAAAATACATTTGTGCATTTTTCACCAATAAAAGCTCCCTCNAATCCAGTTAGAGCTTTTGGTAAAGAAAAGGTCTTTTCAAAAAGGCTTTTACTTTCNGGAGAAAATAGTGATTATGAAAGTTTATCATCTAAATATAAAGATAAACTTCCTCANATATTATTAGATGATGACCCTGAATTGGATTTGGAGTTAATTGGTAGACCTATTGAAAAAACGAACACTGTTTTTATAAATAAAGAAAATGAAATCATGAAATTAGCTCCAAATTGGATTGAATTAATATTTGATAAAGATGGGAATGAAAAAGATAGGAGGATCCCAGAAGATAAATTGTCAAATATAAATGATGAACTACCCATAAGATTTACAAAAATGAAATTAAAAAGAGAAGATGCTGTTAGAAAATTTGTATTTAGTAGAACTCTCCAACTTTGGCACTCAGATGGTTTAACTTTCGAATTTCTTTTTAATATTGCTAAGGAGTTAGACGAAAATAATGAAATGATGCTTGTTGGAAGCGGAGAAAAAGGAAGAGATCCCCTAATTTTTCAAAACAATGGATTACCTTGGAGAGCATTTCTTGAAGGACGTGTTCAAGATGATTCATATGCATTATTAATGCGGCTATCTAACTTGGAACTCAAATCAATAAGTTAATGAAAGAAGAAATAAATTTTGAATCAATTGCAAAACAATATAAATGTGCTGTTGCTGCAAAATATAGACCATTAAAACCTGAAGAAATAAGCTTGATACCTTCNGGNAAAATTTTNGTAAGTAAAAAGATTGATGGCGAATTATGGTTGGCTCATGTCAATCAAAATGGNGCAACATTATTTGCTAAAGGTGGAAGATTTATGAAAGAAGGAATAATCATTGAATCTCTAAAAGGTTGCTTGCCAAATAATGTANNGANTTTAATTGTNGCAGGNGAATTATATNTCCAAAAGGATTTTAGAGAGAGAGTNGGAGATGTTGCAAAAGCGATNTCTGAAAAAGATTTCAACAATCTGTCTTTCGCAATTTTCGATTTGATAAAAATTGAAGGCAAATCACTGCCCTTAAACTATGAAAAAAGATTAGAAGAACTTCAATCAATTTTTAAGCAAAAAAATAATTTAAAAGTTATTGAGACAAAAGAAATTAGTGATAAAAATAATTTAAAAGATTTTTATGAGAAATCCGTAAAAATAGAAAATGCTGAAGGGATAATTATCCGTACAGGGAGTGAAATCACATATAAGGTAAAGCCATCTATTTCTATTGATGCCTTAGTCGTTGGATATACAAATAAAGTAAATGAACCAGAAAAAGTGAGATCTGTTCTGCTTGGATTAAAGAGAGATGATAATTCTATTCAATTAATTGGTGCCTGCGGTAATTTATCAGGTTCATTAAGAGAAGAGTTATATAGAAAGTTAGAGGATATTGAATGTGAAAGTAAGTTTAGACATTCAAGTAGCGATGGGAACCTTTATCGTTTTGTAAAACCTGAAATGGTTCTAGAAGTTAAATGTACTGAAATTCAAAGTGAGGATAGTAATGCCAATAGTATCAGAAGAATGGTTTTAGAGTTCAAAAATAATATTTGGGATCCTCTCGCGCTTACAGATTGTGTAAGCCTAATCCACCCAGTTATACTTCGAGAGAGACTTGATAAGANTTCTGATGAAACAGATGTAAGAATATCCCAAATAGAATCTTTTTTAGATTCAAAAAAAATTAAAGAAAAAATCAAACAAATTGAATTACCAAAAAGCAAAATATATGATAGAAAAGTTTGGACAAAAGATGGAAANAATGGAATTTCGATCAGGAAAATAATAACCTTGAAAACTTCTAAATCTGAGATNTGGGANGGTTGGCCAGAATGGATTGTCTTTTATTCCGATTTCAGTTCTGGNAGAAAGTCNCCTTTAGAAAGAAANTTAAAAACAGCGCAAAATGAGGAAGAAGCAAACAAAATAGTTAATAATTTAATTGAGTCAAATATAAAAAAAGGTTGGGCTCTTAGAAATTAAATATAAAAATGACTAGGATTTTTACGCCAACACAATTATCTCTATATAGCAACAGTGAAATTGCAGCATGGTGGGAAGAATTAGAACAAAGAGACTTATTTGAAGAAAAACTTCCGAAAGCTACGGCATTAGAGATACGTTTACGAGAAGAAGGTGAAAATCACGAAAAACAACTTTTAAAATTTTTTATACAAGAAGGTAATTCAGTTGCAAATATACAAGAATTGGTAAATGGGAATCAAAAACTAAGNATTTCTAAGACTGTTGAATGCATGAAGGAGGGATTTGATGTAATTTATCAGGCTTCATTCAAAAACTTGGAAATGAAAGGCATAGCAGATTTCCTGTACAAGGTGCCATTAAAATCTGATTTAGGAGATTGGTCATACCAGCCAATTGAATGTAAACTATCNTCAAAGACAAAGACAACCTTTTTAATTCAGTCTTGTTGTTATTGTGATCTTTTAAAAGATATTCAGGGTATTAAACCAAAAAATTTTCGTCTCTATCTTGGCGGTGGTAACGGCTTTGCTAATAATGATTTTCAGCTATCAAATTATTGGTCTTGGTATAAAAAACTAAAAAGTAATTATAAAATTTTTATTGATNAATTTTCTTCTAAGGATAAGCCTGATTTATCACCAGGAAAGCATGGGAAATGGAATACTTTCATTGAGGAAACCCTTAAAAAGAAAAAAGATTTATCATTAGTTGCTGGGATGAATAAGTTCACTAGAGAGATTTTAATTAAAAACAAAATCAATACAATTGATGATTTTGCATCTGTCAAAAATATTTCAAATATTGTTAAAGAGGGTGATCCAAAAGTAATAATTAATCTTCAAAAACAAGCTCAGGCTCAACTTAAACCAAAAAATAAAAATAATACTCCATATTACGAATGGAAAAAAATTGATTTAAAGAAAAAACCTAAACCTTTACCTGAACCAAATGAAGGCGACTTATGGTTTGATATGGAAAGTATCAATAATCCAATTACAGGGGAAAAATTAGAGTATCTTTTCGGAGTTAGCTTTAGAGACGAAGAAGGAAATATATTTGATCAAGATGGAGAAATAAACTTTAAANCTTGGTGGGCTCATAATAAGAAAGTTCAAGAGCCTAAAGCATTTGAAGATTGGGTTAATTGGGTTGAAGAAAGACGGTCAAAAGAAAAGTATAAGGATCTACATATTTACCATTATGGTCATTATGAAAAAGCAGCAATGAGGCAACTTAAACAAGAACATAATATTTGTGAAGATATAATTGATGAATGGCTTAGTTCCGGANTACTTGTTGATCTTTATCCGATAGTAAAAGGGGCAATGTATTTAGGAGAGGAAGGTTATTCAATTAAGAATGTTGAAAAAATTTATCCAGAAAAATACAATTACAAAAGAGAAGGCGATGTGGCAAATGCAGTTGATTCGATAGTTGAATATCAAATNTGGAAAGATTCTGGAGAATCTGAAGATGTTTCTAAAAGTAAAAAATTAAAAAANATTGAAGACTATAATAAAAAAGATTGTTTTTCAACATATGTTTTACATAAATTTCTTCTTGATGAGAAAAAAAATGATCCTTCTATAAATATTAATATTGGGAGAAAAATAATTGAAAAATCAGAAAAGAAAAAAGACGAACTCAGTATAATTAGTAATAATTTTTTAGAACAAATAAAACACTTAAAAGATAAGAGAATCGAAAAAGATGAATTAAAACAAGTTAAAACTTTTTTAGATATGGATTTNCAATCTCACATTACTCTATGTCATTTATTAAAGTTTCATAAAAAAGAATCAAACATATTATGGTGGGCATATTTTGATAGAAAAAATGCAAATTCAATTTCAGAATTGAAAGATGATCCTGAAGTAATAATTAATTNNAATTTTAAAAGCAAAGAATATTTGAAGAGCGCAAAAACTGGTGCTTTTTTTCATAAATATATTTTCAAGAAATTGAAGGAGCCAACTTTGCAAACAGAATTTAATAAAAGAGGAAGACTTACTATGGAAGTATTTGAGACTGAACTGCGTCTAGAAGTTACTAAATTAAATCTTGAAAAGGGTGAGATTATACTTAAATATCCAGATTCGAAAAATAAAAAATGGCAGCAAGAAAANAAAGAAGAATTAGAAAAGAAATATAAAATGGAATTAGAAAAAATTCTTGAGAAAGAATCTNTAGATTTAANTGGTCTNCCAGAGAATTGTACATTCTTTAGAGTCCCGGATGATCCAAGTTTATCTCTTAGAAAAAATTTACAAAACCAGGCTGAAAATTGGTTAAAAGATCCAAAATCAATTCCTAATTCTCTAAAAAATTTATTAAGTAAAAAAGGCGATGATAAAATTGTTAAATTAAATAATCTAATTGCATCAGAAGGAGATGATATCGCAACTTCCATTGCAGATTTCTTTAAATCTAATCATAGTCAAATTCTTGGAATTCAGGGTCCGCCAGGCACAGGCAAATCAACTATAACTGCAAATTGTGTTTCTAAATTGGCTTCTTTTGGATTTAAAATTGCAATAAGTTCTAATAGTCATTCTGTAATAAATAACTTATTAATAAAAATTCAGAAGATTATTATTGATCAAGAAAATGAAGTAAAAATTTTGAAAGCTGAAAACAGAAAAGAACCCAATGAAGAATTAGAAAAATTATCTATAAATACAATACAAACAAAAAAAGTTCCTGATTTCATTTCTGATGGTTGTATTATTGGCGGTACTGTATGGGCGCTNTGTTTAGAAGAATTAAAAGNGAAATTCGATTTACTAGTAATTGATGAGGCTGGTCAGATGAGTCTGGCAAATCTAATGATTATGTCAGGTTGTGCAAAGTCAATTCTGTTGGTTGGAGATCAGCAACAATTATCTCATGTTTCTGAAGCTTTGCACGATTCGGACGCAGGATTATCCGCATTGGAATATTGGCTAAGTATGAAAAAAGTAATTCCAAATAATCTTGGTGTTTTCTTGAATAAAAGTTGGAGAATGCATCCAAAAATAACTTCAATAGTTTCTGATTTATTTTATGAAGGGCAATTAAAAGGTTATGAAAATAATAAAGTAAATCAAATTTATTGGAGAGAAAATTTCATATCTCAAAATAAAAAACAAATACCTGATAATGGAGTACATTTTGAAGTTATTAAACATAAAAATAATAGTCAGGAATCAGAAGAAGAAACTGAGGTTATTTCAAAAATTATCGATAAATTACATGGTAGTAAATTTGAATATTTTTCTGGTGGTAAATTAGAAAAAGGAACTATTAATAGTGAAGAAATTATTGTTATTGCTCCATATAATAGGCAGGTACAAAGACTTAGAAAGAAATTGGGCGAAAAAGCAGAAATAAGTACAGTAGATAAATTCCAAGGAAGAGAGGCTGCAGTAGCAATTTTTTCTCTCACATCTAGTACGGGTAATGATGCTCCTAGAGGTCTTAATTTCTTATTGGAACCGAATAGGCTTAATGTGGCTATAAGTAGAGCAAAATGTTTATCAATAATTGTTGGTTCAGAATATCTCCTTTCAAGTTCAGTTAACTCTATTGATGATGCGAAGCTATTAAATAATATTTGTAAGATCAACTCAGAAAATAGAAAGGCATAAATTTAAAACCTATTTTTTCAAATTATGCCTTTTTCATTTAGAAGCAACATTAAGAACTTTAAAGGTTTTTAATGACCTAGAATCAAAATAAGTAATTTTAAAAATTTTTTTATCTTTAAAAATAATGACTTTAAATAAAAATGAAGAAGTTGATGAGAATATTTCTTTTAAGGATTATTTAAATCCTCCAAAGCATGTTTTCCTTTATGGTCAGGAAAAAGAGTTAATTATAAAATTAAATGACGGTAGAAAAGGTATTAAAAAATGGAAATGGTATCCAGATGATAACTTAGATGAAGGAGGAGAGTGGGAAGCTATTGGCAGTCCCGGGGATGGATCAGTTTATATTAATCAAAGAATAGGTTCTTTATTTGAATTAGAAGAAGCTAAAGTTACTACCCCTTACGATAGTACACCTAAAACTATTGAAGAAGTTGATGAAAATATTTCTTTTAAGGATTATTTAAATCCTCCAAAGAATGTTGCCCTACTTGGACAGGAAAAAGAGTTGACTATAAAATTAAATGACGGCAGAAAAGGTATTAAAAAATGGAAATGGTATCCAGATGATGACTCAGATAAAGGAGGAGAATGGGAGGCTATTGGCAGCCCCGGCGATGGATCAGTTTATGTTAATCAAAAAATTGGTTCTTTATTTGAATTAGAAGAAGCTAAAGTTGCTAACCTTGATAATTGTTCATCTAGAAATATTGAAGAAAATGATGAGAATATTTCTTTTAAGGAATCTGTGAATTCAGATTTAAACGATAATCAAAATATTATTGATTATGACGTGAATCAGATTCAAGATATTAATGATGATTCATCTATAATTTCTATTATTTTATTTATTGCAAATAAAGATAAATATAGATTTAAACCATCACTATTTAATGCAAAAAATAATATTAGAGTTAATGATTTAGATTTAACTTTTAAAACTTTAAATTCTCTTATAAAAAACAATATTTGCTTTTTAACTCAATTAACTAATTTGAGTAAAAATGACTTATTAAAATTAAAAAACTTTGGGAATAAATCATGTGAAGAATTAATATCTGCGATTATCTATTATCACAAAGAATTTAATGATAAAAATCAAATTAATGAAAATAATTATTCAGATGGATTTTGGAATTTTATACAAGAAAATTTTAAAAATATAAAAACTCAAACTGATTATTCAGATGTTAAAAATATAGACAACTTATTAGAGTTATTTTTCGAGGCAGCATATGAGAAAAATAATAATTTAAGAACTCTAGAAATAATTTACCTAATAAGTGAAGAAGCATTTAAAAAGTTCAATGATTCTTCAATAAAAAAACTAACTTTTGAATATTCACTATATAAATATCTAATTTTTAAAAAATTCCTTAATTCAAAAAGTACTTTATCGGCTTTAACTTGGATAAGAAATTTCAGAAATATCATTGAACGAAATGACATATTTATTATTTACCTCCAAAGACTTTCAGGCAAAACACTTGCAGAAATTGGTAGAGAAAAAAATATGTCGAGAGAAAGGATAAGACAATTAGAATCGAAAATTTCAAAATCTATTGCAACATCTGACTTAGAGTTATCTGTATCAGGAATAACAAATATATGCAGTAATTTAAAAGAACAAATTCTTTTTAAAGAAGAATCTTCTGACTTCTTAGAAATTATAAAAAAATTTGGGAGAATACCCCATTATTCCGATGAATTTCCTGATAAAAATAGTTCTGGTTATTTAAATAATTACCTTAAATTGAATCTCAAAGAAAGAATTGACATGTATGAAAAATTTAAAGTAGAAATTCCATCTTCAGAATATGAATTTCATTATGAATATATTACTAATTTAAATGGTTTAGCAGGAAATGGATATTGGTTAAAACTTGAGAACCTAAAAGAATTCCTATTTAGACATGCTCATAAATTAGGTGAGCCTAATCTTATGCCCAAGCAGACATCTTTACCACGTGCTGTAGGTGGTGTTGTAACAAGACATGGGGGGCAAAGTAAGGTTGCTTCTTTGGTTGGTTTAAAATACCAAGGTCAACTTGTCAATCCAGATGGAGGTAGGACTTACTGGACCGATGAAAGACTTGAAGAATTAATTGATGACGTAAATATGTTTCTCATACAAGATTTATCAATAATGCCTGAAAGGTCACAATTTGTTGATTTCTTCAAAAATACGACAATAACAAAATATCAAGATAAAAGAGTTTATTCAGTATTTGCAGCATTTACAAAACAAGAAGTTTTAAGTTGGGAAGATGTTGCCAAAAAATTCAAAAGAAAATTCTTATATTAAAAATCCCCTTTTTGTATAAAATGTTCTCACTATGATTATTTCTTTAATGTAATGTTTAAAAGTTTAATGCACCAAATATCTTAGGATTTTTAATAAAAAAATATTATGTCAAAAGAAAAGATAATAAAAGAATATATAAATCAAATCACAGACCAAATTAAATCGCGTCAAATTTCAATAGATGAGGCTTGCAACAATTTAAAAATATTTTGTGCAAATGAAGAGATGAAAGAGTCTCTCAAAGAAGCTCAGCTTACTTTAATGAGAAAAGAATCTAAATTTAAAACTGGTACCGTTGTATTAAACTCAAAAAAAAAGGATTCTTGGTACTTTACTCGTGAAGAAGACGAAATTTGGTCAAACTATAAACGTTTTCTTTTTGAAAATAAAAAATGGGAAAGAGAGAATATTGATCAACTTGATATGGAATCAACATCAATAGTTAATGAATTATTGAATCCCATAAGCGATAATCCAGGAAGAATTCAAGGCCTAGTTTTAGGTTACGTACAATCAGGGAAAACTTCAAATATGGCTGGAATTATAGCCAAAGCAGCAGATAGTGGTTATAAATTTATCATAATTTTTGCTGGTCTTACTGATGCATTAAGGAGACAAACACAAATTAGAATTGAGAATGATATAACTAATAATTCTAAAGAGAGATGGCATTGGCTTACTGATCAAAATGATGATTTTATAGCAAGTCCTCAACCTTTGCCTGATACAGCTAATAGAGTAACAAAAATCTGTGTAATAAAAAAAAATGTAAATATTTTACAAAGATTACTTGAAAAAATTAATCAGCTTACGACTCCTAGATTAAGAAAAATGTCTACTTTGATAATAGATGATGAGTGTGATCAAGCTTCTTTGAACACTAGAGAAAATAGAGATATTGCGGGTGATATATCTGGAACAAATAAATTAATTAAAGATACACTTTATACCTTAAAAAAGGTTTCATACGTAGGTTATACTGCTACGCCTAATGCCCCATTTTTAACAAGTCCGCAATCTGCAGATGGCACAGATAATCTATTCCCAAAAGATTTTATAGTTTCGTTAAAAGAACCAAAAAATTATTTTGGGGTAAACAAACTATTCCAAAATGAAGAAAACAGTGATGGTGAATATGAGTTACCTTTTATTAGGAGAATTGCAGATGAGGAGGTGCCATTTCTTCAACCTCCTTCCCAAAAAGAAAGATTTAATTTTAAACCTAAATTAACAATTAGTTTGGTCAAAGCATGCGATTATTATCTCCTAGCTTTATCAGCAAGAGCTTGCAGGGAAGAAAAATCAGAGCATTGCTGCATGATGATTCATACATCAAGATATACAGAAATGCATGATGCCTTTTTACCACTTATAAAAGGAGAATGGTTGAAACCGATTGTAAGAGATCTTAAAGAAAATAATAAAAGAACTTTAAAAAGGCTTGAATCTCTATGGGAAAAAGAAATTTCAATATTAGAGGACTCAAACAGGTTAAATCTTAATTGTCCCGAAAAGCCTGAAAAATTTGATGATTTGAAACCGCATTTATTAACTCAAGCTTTAACTATTCAAGTATTAAGAGAAAATTCAAATAACGAAAATGAAGAAGATAGATTAGATTTTGGGAAAGAAACAATTCACGCGATTGTTATTGGTGGTGATGTTTTATCAAGAGGGTTAACAATTGAAGGATTATTATGTAGCTTCTTTCTAAGAGAATCGAGTCAAGATGATACTTTAATGCAAATGGGGAGATGGTTTGGTTATAGAAAAGGCTATGAAGATTTACCTAGGATTTGGATGACATATTCTGTTGAATACGACTTCAGCAAGTTCATTGAAAAAGAAGAACATATGAGAAGAAGAATAACAACTATGCGAGAACAAGGGAGAGCACCAAAAGAATTTCCTCCAGAGGTTGCCATATCCAAAGGCCGCATGCCAACGGCCAAAGGTAAAATTTCGAGAAGAATTGAAACATCAAACGGAATGTTTTATGAACGTGAACTTTGGACATTGCGCTTCCCATTGAATCAAAATAAACATAAACAAAATAAACAGGCTGTAGAAAAATTAATTGATGATTTAATTGAAGAGTCTAAATATAATTTTGAAAAAATAAATGGTTGTAATGTTATTAAAAATGTTGACTCTACACACATAATAAATTTTATTGATAATTTTTATTTTTATGAAAAAGAGAGTTTTGGAGGTTTGCATAAATTTATAGAATCAGAAAATAAAATTGATCCTAATAGTTCTTTAAGAAAATGGAATATTGGTATTATGGAAGGCAAAGGAGAGGGATTAATTAACATTAGTTCTCTTAGGGATATAAGAACTTGTATAAGAACAAAGGTTTATGATGCNAATTCAAATANCAAAGAAATTTATATAAAGGCNCTTATGGGNCCAACAGATCTTTTGATTGATGTNGATAGAGAAAAATTCAAAGATTTTGAAGCAGAAAATTCAGTATTGAACAAACAAAAAAGAGAACTTACTAGAATTTATAGAAAAAAAATATATGGCGACAGACCCCTCTTAATCATTTATCCTATAAGCAAAGATTCCAAACCAAATGAAAAGAATTTAAACAGAAAAGCTCTTTTTGAAAATATAGATCCAACGTATGAAAAACATGATATATTTGGAGCTGTTATTTCTTTACCAAGTACACCTAGGAAAAGAGTTTTCATAGAAAAAGCGCTAAGAGTTCAAAGTTATTAGAAATGAAAGAAGTGTACATTTACAATTTCAAAATTTTTAAATTCTATAAGTTTCTTTTTTATTTATGTTAGAGAAGATCAAAAATACATGGGAAATTCTTGAACCCATACGTAAATTATCAAAAGAACAGTTTGAGATATGTCCTTTTGAAGTCTCAGAAAAAATAAAACCTAATTCAGTTTTATTTTTCATAAACGATAAGAGTGAAAAAGGAATTTTATTAAGGGATGATAACCTTGAGACTAAATTACCAAAACACGGTTGTTCAAGGCTTGAAATAATACGTCAAAATATTTCTATTGAAGGTATTGAAAATAAATATATAAAAGTAACTTGCTTAGATGAATCTCTCAATTATGCTTTTTCTATGCTAGTAAGCAGAATTCTTCAATTACTTATTGAAGGCTCATCACCTTCAAGTGCAACTATGGATTCTGTAAATGAGTTAAGAAAGCTTCTTTCTCGTTCTAAAGGTCCACTACCTAAAGAAGAAGAAATTATAGGTCTTACTGGAGAATTGATTTTTCTTTTCTCATTAGTGGAGAAAAAACAAAATTTATGGAAAGGGTGGAATGGACCATTTAAAGCATCTAAAGACTATACCCTAAGTAATATTGATGTTGAGTTAAAAGCATCACTACAATCAGGAGAACCNTCAATAACAGTTAACAACTTAAATCAACTTGAACCAGTGGTAGGAAGATCCCTATTTTTATTTCATTCAACGCTTGTAAAAAATCCTAATGGAGATATATCAGTGCCCAGATTAATAAAAAAAATAATAGATAAAATTGATGATAAAGATGATTTCAACAATACTTTATTTGCTGCTGGTTATTCCACAGAACATGAAGAAATGTGGGATTCATTTAGATTTTCTGTGATAGAAAAAACATCATATAAAGTAACAAATGATTTCCCAAGAATAAATCAAAACTCTTTTATTAATTCTTCAATCCCAGATAGTATTTCAAAAATAAGATATGATATTGAACTCAACAAGCTCAGTAAATTTAAAATAGAAAACAAATCTTTAATTGATTTAATTTATCAAAGTGAATAAGCAGGAAACAAGAGTGAATATATATAGTGAACCTTTCCCAAATAGTGGTGCCATGCCTGGAGAAGGTGCAACTAAGTTACTTGGTCTATCATTAACCCCTTTAGAAATTCTACTAAGAGAAACACTTCAAAATAGTTGGGACGCTTCCATAGAACAAAACTCTAAGCCATCTTTTGAGATTAATTTGAGGCTTTTAAAAGTAAATGAATCGATTGCACTAAAAAAAATTTTCTTTGATCTACCNCCCATCGATTCGAAAGAGAGATTGGTTTTAGAAACATTTTTAAATAAAAAGTACCAATTAATTTTGGAAATTTGTGATTTCGGAACTAAAGGACTTGGTGGACCATTTTCAGCAGCCGAAGCAATTAGCACAGAAGAAGATTATGATTTTGTGAATTTTGTAAAAAATATTGGTAGTCATAGAGATCAAAGAAATGGAGGAGGAACTTATGGTTTCGGAAAATCATCTTTATTTAATATGAGTAAATGTAAAACTATACTTATAGATTCATTAACTTCTTACAAAAAAAGACTTCAAAACCGCTTCATTGGATATTCTTTAGGTAGCTCATACGATGCATGGGAAGATCATGAGAAAAAGCGCAAAAGATTTACAGGGAGACATTGGTGGGGCTCAAAAGGAAACTATCCTAATGATCCCAAAGTAGTGGATCCCCTTTTGGATGAGGAAGCAAGAATAATTTCGAAGGATCTTGGACTAAAAGAAAGAATTCATGAAAAGGATAAGGGTACTTCATTAGTAATTCTTGATCCAAATTTAGATGATCTTGATGAGAATTTCTCTCCTGAATTAATACCCAAAATTCAGAAAAAAATTAATTTAAGATTCCAAGAAATATTACTTTGGTGGGCATGGCCAAAATTCACTCTTATGAGTAATAATGAAAGGCCAATGAATTGTCATATATCAGTTTTTGGAGATAAAGAAGAGATTCCAGCTCCTGAGAGATTATTACCCTTGAGTTTTTTAGCTAACGCTTTAACAGAAGCTAGAAATAAAAAAAATCCTATTTACTCATCTAAACCTAGGCCTAGAAAGTTAGGACATATTGGTACCTATATTGATGAATCTAAAGGAGATCTATATAGTGATTCAAGATTTAGAAATGCTTTAGAAACAACACTTATTCCTAAAAAATTGGGACATTTTGCCTTGCTTAGGCCGGCAGAATTGGTAGTAAAGTATGTGACAGGTAGTATTTTTGATGATAGTCAACAGCAATGGGCTGGCGTCTTTATATGCAGTGAGGAAGATGATATCGAGAGAGGTTTTGCAAAGTCCGAGCCTCCTACACACGATGACTGGAAGCCAAGTTCATCTCATGATCTTTCAAAAGATCAAAAAAAATTAGTTGGAAGTGCTTTAAGGCAAATAAATAAAGAAGTAAAAAAATTATCTGGCGAACAAACATCTGATTCGGAATTAGATCTAAACTCTGAAACCGATAAAAATTCTATTGCTTGGTTAATGGATGATATTGGATCTTCAATTATTGGCAGAGGAATTGGAGGCGCTGATGGCTTAAAGAAACNAGGCAAGAAAAAAAGTAAAAATAAAATTACAACGAAATTAACCAAGCCAACTTATTTTAAAACAAGCTTTATAAATGAAAAAATAGTGGCTGAATTCAAAATGGTCCTTTCTGGTAAAGAAGGTAAGAATGTTCAAATCGATTTTAAACCATGGATTTTAACCGAAGAAGGCAAGGCAGAATCAGCACCAAATGGTTTAAAGCCTAAAATAATCAAATTAAAATCATNAGACCTTTATGATNAAAATGAAGAACAAATTCAAAAACAAATAANTCAAAGTGGGGAAGGGATATTTAGTTTGCCTTTTGTATTACAGAAAAATCAAATAAATATTGAAGTTAGTGTTGAGATTCCAGATAACGTAGTTATTACATTAATTGCTAACTTAATTAATAATTTATAAATATGGCAACACTTGCTTATCCTTATCCTAATTTATTTCCTTATATAGAGAGTAAATGCCTTTGGTCATATTCGGTAGATGGTGAGGAACACAAGGAATTTAAGGAACCATTAAGTAATTGGGATTATAATGCTTCTCTTGAAATAAAATGTAAATTAACTTGGGATATAAGAGATATTTTTGAGCAAGCTAATCTTCTTACAATCATTAATTATTCCAGAATAGCCATAATAGAAATATCCTCGCCAGGGCAAATATGCTCAGGAAGAAAAAAAATTTTTGATTATCCGCTTATAGATTTGAAAAAATTACCAGACCAAATAATCTTAAAAATTAATTCTTTAATTAATTCAAATAATATTCAGTTTCGTCTTATTATTTATACAGAAAATTGTGAGTTAAATAGATTTAAATATAAGAAAGGAAGCATTTTATATGACGAAATTTCAACCTTAGTTCTTGAAGGAGAACGTGCAAGGATATCTTTGCAAAGANGTGACTTCAAAAAAGAATTCAANAATGAAAATGCTATGTGGTTTGTAAGATTTGATCCTAAGAATTTATATCAAACCTTTAATGAAACTTATACCCTTTATTTAAACATTAATAAGAAAAACCTTGAAGATCAAATACGGCGAAGTATACATCTTAAAGACGCACTGAAAACAGATTTTGTAATTACTATTATGTGCTCCACTCTTCTTAATGAAGATTTAGATATTGATTTGGATGAAGATTACCCAGATAGTTCATTAGGTTTTCGAATTAAAGAATGGTTAAAATACTTTGGGATAGAATCTAAAACTGGCTTAGAAAAATTCAAATTTGAAATTACATATAATCAAAATATTGTTAAAAGAAAATGCCAGGATCTTTTTTGTTCTGATTTTTGATTAAAAATAACAACAATGTATTTATTACCACAACTTAAAAAAGATACTGGCCAAGAAGCAATTTTTAATTTTATTAAAAAAGGAAAAATTGATGAAGCAGATATTTTTAAAGAATATGATGGTTTAATTTATACACCTTCTGAAAATAGAAAAGTAAAAACTGAGGAGTTACATTTACTCCGAAATAATATTATGGAACTAGCAAAAAAAAATGGATTTGGTGATGAGAGCCCAAATCGATTTAGGGAATTCGAATATGATGTAGCTATTTCTTTTGCTAATTGCGGCTTTCTTTGGCAAAACTCATTGCCTACTGGGGAAGCTTTGAGAAATAACTTTTGGACATACTTAACAATTGTTATATTGCCTGATTTAGCAAGTTGGAGATGGCCAATGCCAAAAGAAGGTAAACTAAGTACTGCATGGAATGGAAGAATTATGGGAGGAACAAGAAATACCTTCCAAAGAATATTTAGAAGAGTATTAAGTTTTGATAGAGGACAAAATCATCCCCAACGATTCAATTTAATAAAAGAACTAATGGAAGATGATTTTAGCGCCATTTTGGAAAGAACCAGCATAGGTTGTAATCCAAAGATTGCAATTGCATTAGCTGATGAATTTCTTTTAATGCGAAAAAGGCATGAAGACAAAAGTAAGCAAATTCAGACTTTAATTTATAGAGAATCAACCAAGGACTTAACAGCTTATGGAAGAGTACAATCTTTAGATTTACTTGAAGATCAAGATTTAAAAGAATTAATTTCTCAAGTATTTACCCAAAAAGAAAATCAATTATTAAATTAATAATTTTTTTTGAAAATACTAAAAAAATATTTATCAATTTTTATCTTTTAAGAAAATTCAAATTTCATATTCGAATCTTTTTTTTAGCGCGTCTTTAGATGGATGAAATTCTTGATTTGCAGGTAATCTTAAGAATTTACTGTCAAATTTTCTGTATTCTTTATCTTCAATAGATTTATCTATATGTATTATGTAGTTTTCATCAATTCTCAATAAATCCAAGTCAAATAATGTATGTATATCAGCTCTAAAAAGAATACCATTTTGAACATGATTAGTTGAAGATCCTTTATAAGGAATTATATGTGCTGCTTCAAGAGTTTCAGAAATACTTGAATTGGTAACTGCACATTTTCTTTCATAAGCTTCTAATAATTTTCTTCTAAACTTTTCTTGACCTTGTCGCCTACAAATAGATGCAAGTATTCTATTCCTTGAATCTATAATATCTTTTACATTAAAGTATTCTTGTTCATTAATATTTTCTCTATAAATATCTAAGTCCAATCTTCTATTATTATTTGAAGAAAAATTGTAGTTAAAAGTTTGCTTAATAAAATTATCAAGACTTGAAAATTTATTTATAATATAAGCTATCCTTTCATCTGAAATTCTCGAAAATCCGCCAAAACTCTTTATAGGTGATGAACCTATATCTATATTATTTAAATGTATATCTATTGCTAATGGCCTAGATAAAAAATAAATATATTCCCAAGTCTTATCATCTAAAGATCCCCATATATTATTAGCTAGATTATAGCTATGAATTTTCCCCGTACATCTAGAAATGAACCTATAGTGACTTGAGTAGACACATATGACGTAATCACCTTTTTGCATAAGGTTCCAATTTCTAA
>FUFK010041919.1_pt1 | contig 17229 bp, 16 predicted proteins | sample 1021851 | NCBI WGS metagenome assembly FUFK01 (sample SAMEA51879418, study PRJEB19060) | metagenome | reverse complement strand
TGCTAACATGAATTGTGCGGATAAACTATCTGGGTTTTTTTCAACACGTCTTTTAGCTTCTTTAAACGATTTGAGAGCTAATTGATTTTTTTCCAATAGTTCATTTTTTGTTATAGCTCGGAGCGTATTTTCATCTGATGGCGAATAACCAATAAGATCTGGCCTGCCTATGCTAAGGTATATACCTGCGCTGAGAAGCAAGATAAGAACTGGCAACGCTAGTTTTATAATATAAGGTATTTGTCCACTTTGACCGTAGTTTATTTCCTTATCAGTTTTGTTTTGTTCAAACGTTTTAACCTTTAAATCTGAAAAAACTTTTGTGTCTGACGATGACTTAGGAAAATTGATTTTTGAGGATAAAAAAAGATTAGCTATCAATAATAGGCCAATAGCAAGAATTAGCAGTGGTGCTGCCCAAAGCAAGTAGGTGGCAGGTTCAAAGGGTGGGGTTAGTAAAACAAATTCCCCATATTTTTCTGCTAAGTCCTGGAAAATCTGATTATCGGTCATGCCATCTTTCAAGTACTCACGAACTTGTTTTCTCAAATCAATAGCAAGCTCAGCGTCGGATTCATCGATTGATTGGTTTTGACAAACAAGACATCGAAGTTTAGCAGAAATATTTCGAGCTCTTTTTTCAAGGATAGGGTCGCTCAGCATCTCTTCTGCTGTAATTGCAAATGCATCTTTTGTTACAAAACCAGAAATATTAATCTTATCATTTATGAAGCTTGCTATTAACAGGAAAAACAAACTTGCAAAGAATTTCTCGATTAAGAATAATTTCAACATTATCTTGTCGTTTCTTTAATAGAAGGGATTAGTAAAGAATTCAAAACTTCATTTGTTATCTCACCAGCATGACGTGCAATTATTTTTCCTTCATTTGAAATTAGAAATGTTTCCGGAATTCCATAAACACCCCAATTAATCGATGTTTTTCCGTCATTATCAAAGCCAATCTTAATAAATGGATCTCCAAAACGTTCTAAAAAAATGGCTAACTGGTCCGACTTATCTTTATAAGCAACTCCAATTATGGGGATGTGATTGGATAACTTTTCCAGGAAGGGAGCCTCTTTTTGGCAGGGTGCGCACCAGCTTGCAAAAAAATTAACTGCAAATGGTCCATTCCCTATTAGTTGTTTAAGATCAACTTGTTGTTGAGATGTCGAAAAAGTTGTGTCAAATGGAACAAGAATAAGCTCAGGGGCATCTTTGCCAATTAAAGGAGAGGGTAGTTGTTNTCTNGCCTGATCTCCATTTAACATTGACATCATTGAGACAGCGGAAACGGCTACCAATGCTAAGAAAATCCCAATTGGCAAGAAAAAATGAGTATTCATGATTTAAGAGCTTTTATAGATTTTTTATGGTAATTAATATTTTTTAGTGCTGACACTGCTGCACCTGATGCCATCAATAATACACCAAACCAAATCCATGATACAAATGGCTTGCGATATAGCCTAATGGTATATCCATCTGTTTGATTACCATCACCAAGTACTGCATAATAATCATGTGTCAGTTTTTGGCGTATTGCAGCCTCTGTAGTTGTCTGTCTCTCTACGGGATAAATTCTTTTTTCTGGATTTAAGGTTCCGATATGGTTGTCCTGACCATCTATAATGTGGAGTGTTGCAACTAGAGCTTCATAATTACTTCCTGTCCTTGTTGATAATGACTTCAGCTCTGCTTTGTCGGCACCAATTTGAATTTGATCTCCTATTTGCATACGAGCGACAGTTTCATTTTTAAAAATACTTTCTCCAAGAGCGCCAATTAGAAAAATAACAACACCAAAATGTGCTATCCACATACTCCATTGCAAATGAATAAGACGTTGCCAAAAATCAGATTTATTGTTTCGCTTTAATGTGCGAACCTTAATTACCAGGTCACAAATGATTGTTGCACCAAGCCATATTATAGTCGAAATGCCCACAATGGCACCTATAGATAAAACGGTGCTTGCTTGGATAATCATAAAGGTTGTAAGAGCTGTAATACCAATTCCGATCATCCAAATTTGTTTTGTTTTGCGCATCAAGCCTTGTTTCCAAATCATGAAAGGACCAACGCCCATAATTATTACAAGTAGACCCATTATTGGATTAAAGGTTGCTTCAAAAAAAGGAGGTCCTACTGTAATTTTCATTCCCGAAGTCATTTCTAGTGCGATTGGGTAAAATGTTCCAATCAGCACGACAATAGTGGCGCAAATTAGTAAAAAATTATTGGCTATTAATGCTGTTTCTCTACTTACTAAAACCAAGGGCCCATCCGTTTTTAATTTTGGGCCACGAATTGCGAATAGTATCAACGGCGGTCCGATAGAGATAATGAGAATTCCTAAAATAAATAATCCTCTTGTTGGGTCTGAGGCAAAGCTGTGGACCGAAGTTAGAAGTCCAGAGCGAACAATGAATGTTCCAAGCAATGACAATGAAAACCCAANAATCGCGAGCAGAACAGTCCAACTTTTGAGTTGTTCTCTTTGCTCAACCACTATTACGGAATGNAATAATGCAGTTGCAGCAAGCCATGGCATAAGAGATGCATTTTCAACTGGATCCCAAAACCACCAGCCCCCCCATCCGAGCTCGTAATATGCCCACCAACTTCCAAGGCCAATACCAAGCGTNAGTGCGCACCAGGCTATTTGTANCCAGACACGCATATACCGGGCCCAGTTTTTATCAAATGTATTTGTTAAAAGAGCAGCTACTGCAAATGAAAAGGCGAGTGATAATCCAACATAACCAACGTATAACGTTGGTGGGTGAAGCGCTAGCCCAATATCCTGCAACACTGGGTTCAACCCATTGCCGTTTAATGGGATGTTCGATAGTCTCTCAAATGGGTTAGAAGTAAAAAGACAAAAAGCCAAAAATGCAGAACCAATAGACCCTTGAATACCAAGTATCAACGATTTTTGTGATATTGGCATTGTTTTTTGTGTAAGCGCTAACCCGGCGCCAAAAATGGATAAAATCAAAATCCACATTAATAGTGAGCCTTCATGGTTACCCCAAGTACCGGATATTTTATAGATCATTGGTTTTGAAGAATGAGAATGCTCAGCTACGAGAGCTAATGAAAAATCGGAGGCAATAAATGCCCAAACGAGACTCATGAAAGAGAGTAAAACGCAAATTGCATTCAATAATGACATTCTTAAGGTGATTAAGTGCAACTGCTTAAAATTGGAGTTTGATGCAAAAATAGGAAAAACAAACTGGCTAACTGATAAAACAAAAGCGAGCACTAAACAAAAATGTCCCAACTCGGTAATCATCTGCTCGTCTCCCCTTGCCAGACNCCTTGTTCTTTTANCTTATCTGCAACNTCACGTGGCATATATTTNTCATCATGNTTTGCCATTACCACGTTCGCTTTAAAAAATTTGTTTTCGAATTTGCCTTCTGCTATGACGCCTTGACCATCGCGAAAAATATCAGGAAGTGCGCCTGTGTAAATTACTGTCTGCTGACTGGTCGCATCCTCAATGACAAAACGTGTAGTTAATCCATTAATATTTATACTGTCTTTTTTTACTAGCCCTCCAATACGAATAGATCTGCTTCCAATTTCTGACCTGTCTAATTCTGAAGGTGTGTAGAAGTAAACAATATTTTCTTCTAGGGCTGAAAGTGTCAGTAAAGCTGCAGATATAAGAAAAGCTGCGGCCACACAAAAAAGTATCAATCTATTTGATTTCGGCGACATTTTTATCTCTTCATTAATTTATGTGCAATTAAATTTTGCAAATGACACCTTCATCAATTAAGGGGTTTTTTAACTNTANTAATAAGAAGACTTTCTTTAATNATNTAAAGTAATGAGATTGTTTATTGATTCAAGTGCGATGCGGCACTATTTCACATTGTAATTTGAAATAAGAAAAAGTGTATATAATGCAGTAGAAAAGTATTTAGCCTTACTAACCTTCTTGAAATAACAAATTAAAATTATGTTATAATTTAAAAAATAATTTTATAAAAACATATAAAAAAGAAAAAAATTTTATTTTTCCAACTTAAATATTTAAAGATTAAAAAAATATTCTATATCTCAATTAATAAGGAAATTTACAAATGTATTTTTCAGATTATGTAATTGATTTTATGAAGAGAATTTAAATGAAAACTTTAATTAGAACTTTATTTTTCTGTTTTACTACAGTGGTTTTAACAATATTCAACTTTAACGTCGCCTTTGCATCATCACCATTGGTTTCGGTGGATTGGCTATCAAAAAACCTCCAAGATCCTGAATTAGTTATTATTGATTTACGTAATTCACTTGATGGCGGTGGACATGAGACNTTCATGGAGGGCCATATCCCTGGTTCAATTCATTCAGATTATATGAAAGCGGGATGGCGCGTAGCTAGAAACGATATTCCTGGCTTAATTCCTTCAGAGGAACAATTTCAGACACTCGCACGCTCATTAGGCGTAAACCAAAACTCTCATGTGATAATCGTTCCAGCGGGTGTATCGTCGACAGATTTTGGCTCTTCTGCAAGAGCNTATTGGACATTTAAATCATTCGGNCACGAAAAAGTATCTATCTTAAATGGTGGTTGGGCAAACTGGAATGAGACCTATCCAGCTCAAATTGAAAGAGGAACTCCAAAAGCTCCTAAGAAAGGCAACTTCACGGCTTCATTAACAACTGAAGACTATATTGACACAAACGGGGTGGAGCAAATCGTAATGGATAAAANCTCCAATACCATACTTCTNGATGGGAGACCTGAAAAGCAGTTTTGGGGAGANGAAAAACACCCGAAGGTTTTANCGACCGGACATATCCCTGGAGCAACCCTCTTAACGCAATCAAATGCTTATGACGAAATCAGCAATAAGTTAAAGCCAACAAATATGTTGAATGAAATTTATAGTGAAATGCGAAGCAAGCCAGTTGTGAGTTATTGTAACACCGGTCATTGGGCTGCTATGAATTGGTTTGTGTTATCGGAGCTACTTGGCAATGAAAACGTTACCTTATATGATGGCTCAATGGTGGAATGGACACAAGACTCAAACCGGCCNTTAATCAAGGAGAAATCTAATTTTACTAAAATTAAAGAATTCTTCCGTCTTGGCTAAGTTTTTAAAACTCAATGTTTTCGAATATCAGGCCTTTAGTCTAAAACTGGGAGATAAAAAAGATTATGGTCTNTTATGTCTCCTTGGCGTTATAACGGCAATAATCGCAGCTTTTGTGGCNATTGATACTGGAAGTANAGGATTAAGCCTTTTCTTCATGGGCGGATTATTGGGGATCACATTTCTATATTTTCAATATGGATTTGCTTCCGGCTGGCAAAAATTAATTACTCGAGGTGATACCCGCCCAATTGGGTATCACTTTGTTTTAATTGGTTTCTGTAGCCTAGTATATTTACCGATGAGTTATCTGGGACTAGGCTCTTCTGGCAGTTTTGCGCCACTATCCATTTCACTTTTGCTTGGGTCATTCATATTCGGAACAGGGATGCAGCTTGCAAATGGTTGTGGCTCTGGTGTGCTATTTANCTATGGTAGCGGTTCTGCACGAATGATTTTCGCATTACCAGGGTTCATAATAGGGTCAGTTATTGGAAGTCTGATTTTGCCCATAATTTTAAATTGGGGTGCTTTAAACCCAGTTGTTATTGGTGGGTCCTTAAGTTTACTTACTTATTGTATCTTAAATTTCTTTTTGATTTTTGGCGTGGCAGTTATTTTTTTCACAATAGCCATAAAGTCTGGGCAAAAATTGAGTATAAATTGGCTCATTGGAACATTACTGATTTCTTTCTTATGTATCCTTGTTTTCATCATTTCTGGACACCCTTGGGGTGTAACATTTGGGTTTACCGTTTGGGGCGGCAAGATAGCTATGTTAGCAGGAATTCCCATTGATAAAACTGTATTCTGGCAATGGCCTGGGCCAGCCTTAGCGTTGAAACAATCTGTTTTTGCAAATATTAGTAGCCTAATGAATTTTGGTATGATTATTGGGGCAGGTTTCTTTGCCGCCGTAACGGCAAGTTTTGCTAACCAGCCATGGCCACCTATCCGTCAATTAGTAGCCGCAATAATTGGTGGTCTGTTAATGGGCGTAGGGGCGAGGTTAGCTTTTGGCTGTAATATTGGCGCTTTTGTTGCTGGTATTTCTTCTGGTAGCTTACATGGCTGGTTATGGGCGTTTTTCGCTTTGCTTGGAAGTTGGGTAGGCATAAAAACTAGGCCTTATTTTGGATTTTAAAGCAGATGTTTAAATCCCCTAGAAATATACATTTGATTTTGCTTTTGCTAATTTTTCTTCTTGGTAGTTTGGATCATCTAACAAGCCCTGTTACTAAAAGCCTTGCGGCTCCCGCTGATAACGCATCAGCTTGCGCGCCATGCGGTGCGCCATGTCCAGAATAAACCGTTCTTCAAATTAGAGAATATATCAAGNTTATTCCTCNTTTTATTATCCTCAACTTTCATAATTTATTTTGACCGGTTAAACCTAAATCACATTGACCTGTGATTAAAATGGACATTTATTAACGAAATCTATCTACTATTTTAAAAAAAAGTAAAAAAAGGCTAAAGATAAAATGTTAGTTCCTATTTTTCATCATTATCCGCAATCGCCAATAGCAGAAAAAATTCGGATGACATTCGGTGTAATGGGTCTTGAATGGTACTCTGTCCAAATACCACGTATTCCCCCGAAGCCACTGTTGACCCCACTTACTGGTGGATATCGAAGAACACCAGTCTTGCAAGTGGGTGCAGATATATTTTGTGATAGTCAGTGTATAGCTTTTCAACTTGGTAAGCTAAAAAGCAAGAAAGTGGCATATGATTCCTCTAATAGGGCGTTAGAGTTAATTTTAGGAAGTTTTGGAGAAAATATTTTATTTAAACTTACAGTAAGGATAGTGCTGACNACGTCNATGGGAGTGGCGCCTGAAGATTTTATCAAAGATAGGAGTTCTCTGTATTTTGAGCCCGGATGGACAGTTGAAGAGATGCAGAACTCTCTTCCAAGTGTTCTTTTACAATTGCAATCAGCNTTTGAGCTTATAAATCATCATCTCACATCACACGGTCCTTATATGAATGGAAACAATCCAAGCTATGCAGATGCGGTAATACAACATTGTGTGTGGTTTCTATGTGGAAGATGGGATNGAGGTGATAGTTTTATTGCTCCCTTCAAAGCACTTATTAAACATCGTGATNTAATAACCCAAATGGGACACGGCTCTTTTNTTGATTGTGNACCGGAGGAAGCATTANAAATAGCTAAAAACCATATTTCCACTGCCCCTAGCGGAATAAACTGTGCTTATACCGGAAAGTTAAAAATAGGTGAAAGGGTTCGTATAAGGCCAAACGGCAAAACATCTGACCCTGATGTGANGGGGGTTTTACGATATTTGGACCAAAATATAATTGTTATAGATTACGAACATGAAGATGTTGGAATGGTCTCAATTCATTTTCCAGTATTGGGGTATCAATTGTCAGCCCTTTAAATTAAATGAGCTCTCAAAATATCTCAAATTGAGGTCAAAATTTCTATATTTAGTCAGACCTTGGTACTTTGCCCTTGATAGTTAGAGGTATAAGAGATGCCATGAATAAAGCTGTTGCTGGTGCGAAGATGAACACTTTTACACTCACCCAACCCTCATCATCGAGCAGTCTCCATGCGAATTCATTTGCGATTGCTAGACAAAGAAAAAATATTGACCATCTCATAGAGAGTTGCATCCATGTATAATGATTAAGAGAGAATTGCTTTCCAAAGAATAATTTCATCACAGGATAGTTTCTAGCCCAGCCTAGTAACAATAATAATGCAAACGCAATGTTAAATAAACTAGCTTGAATTTTTATAAAAAAAGTTTCTTCTGTGATAAATGCTATTGAAACAAATAATATTGAGATGATGGTCGAAAATAGTGGAAAAAATAAAATCGATTTATCTTTAGCAAATTGAAAAAAAATTAGGATAGTGGAGGCTAAGATAGCAGCAGCTGCGCCGATATGTAATGAGTAGAAAGATGTACCTATAAAAAGTGCAGCTAAAGGTATGGTCTCCACCAAAACGGAAACAAACGGCTTTGCGGTTACATAAAACTTCCTTATTTTCATAGTTATTAATTTAATTCTGAAATCAAAAAAAGGAAGAAGCCGGATAAATTTGATTTAATTATTTCTTTTTTTGAATGTGTTTTTTNATATATAGCATGTGATATGCTAATTTAATTTAGCAAACTTAGGAATATACTTGTCATCTAAGTTGCTGCGTGTGATAAATTGCATAGTTGAAGTAAAAAAAATTAAATATGTCAAAAAACATTTTTTGGAGAAATAGTTGCCAATATTATTAGATGATAATGCACTAAAAGTTCTAAAATCTGAGCAGACGAGTTGGTCATTTGAAACCGACGGTAGGGGGATGAATATAGAACTCAAGTTTGATGGGTTTCCTTCTGCCATAGGTTTTATTATGCAAGTTGCCATTATTGCTGATAAAATGAATCATCATCCTGAGTGGTCAAATGTTTATAGCACAGTGAAAATAAGGCTCACTACGCACGATGNAGGAGGTATTACGGACCTCGACGAAGCTCTTGCTAAAAAAATTGACAAAATAGCGTTGCAATTAGGTGCTATCAGCATTTAATGAATGAATTTGCATCTGAATACTATTGGATAATTATTTCAAGCTCATTTTTTCTTGCTGGAATGGTTAAAGGAACACTCGGCCTTGGTTTGCCCACCACTGCGATTACCATCTTAACTTTTTTTCTCCCTCCTTTAGATGCGGTAATGATTAATGTTATCCCNGTCCTNATTTTNAATAGCTGGCAGTACTATCAGGCGGAGGACCATCTTTTTGTAGTTAGAAAGTATTGGCGTTTAGCAGCCTGGATGATTGCAAGTCTGGCTGTATTTTCTTTTGTTACTGTTCACTTATCCAGTGAACTAATTAAGCTCTGGATAGGAGTTGGTATATTAAGCTTTTTAGTTACAAATTTAAGAGGAAGTGGTTGGTATATTCGGCCTGAAAAGATGAGGATTTGGCAGCCCTTTGTTGGTATCATTTCTGGTTTTGTTGGTGGTCCAACAGTGCTTTGGGCTATTCCGCTTACCATTTATCTAATAGCNGCAAAAATTCCAAAGAGGGAATTTGTTGATACTATGGGTTTTCTCTTATTAGTAGGATGTATGCCCGTTTTGTTTGGATATTTGTCGACAGAGGTCTTAGTTCTTTCTGAAATTTGGTTTCCAAGTATAGTAGCAACATTGGTGGCAACTATGGGATTTGTTATTGGGCAATCAATACGTGAAAAAATATCNACTNATTTATTTAGAAATCTTTTATTATGGATGTTCTTCATCATGGGGATGCGAATGATAGTAGAAGCAATCTTATAACTAGGGTCAAACTAGATGAGTAATAAAGCGTGGCTTTTATTATTGTTCTTATCTCTCATATGGGGTAGCTCGTTTTACTTTATTGGCGAGGGTGTAAAGTCCGTTCCACCTCTTACACTTGTTTTCTACCGAATTTTTTTCGCAGGGCTTGCCCTNTATTTAGTATTTTTATGGCTTAGGCGAAGACTTCCAAAAAAGTTAGACTTTTGGATTAAAGTGGCGGTAATGGCATTATTAAATAACATTATACCATTCACACTCATTGCATGGGGTCAACAAACAATAAGCGGTGGTCTTGCTTCAATTTTAAATTCCAATACTGCATTTGCAGCTGTGTTTCTTGCAGCGATTTTTATTCCGTCAGAAAAATTAGGAATACGAAGAATAATTGGCACATTAATTGGAATTTGTGGAGTGACTTTAGTAACCGGCTTTGATGTTTTAAAAGAAATAACACTCACCTCGCTTAGCCAGTTAGCAGTCTTGCTTGCTTCTATTAGCTATGCGTTGGGGAGTGTCTGGGGACAAACACAACTCTTTGTTTATGAGCCTAAGGATATTGCTTGTGGCACCTTACTGATTGGTTCTTTAATTTCTGTTCCATTTGTAATTTTGACAAATGGAATACCAAATTTGGCAGCGTTTGATTTAAAATTTATTTTAATACTTTTTGGTTTGAGTATCGCTGGAACTGCCGTAGCATATATCGTTTATTTTCGAATTTTGGAATTAGCTGGTGCTGCTAACCTTATGCTTGTAACTATTATTGTGCCAGTTTTTGCGATTTTGGTTGATGTAATCCTACTTCAGAAATGGATTTCTTTGCAAATTTTCTTNGGTTTTATTGTAATAAGTTTTGGTTTGTTGCTAATTGATGGAAGACTTTTGTGGGCTATTCTAAAAAAGTTAAAATCCAAATAACTGATAAACCAGATAAGATTGTAATGGCTGTAGACCTTNAGAAGTAAGCAACAAAAATAGCAACAATAGCAGCTGCAATCCGCAGGTTATCTTGAATTACGATATAACCTGTATCTTCTGAAATAAAAATCGCCGGTATTATTATTGCACTCAATACAGATACAGGGACGAATTTCATTGCTAATTGTAACCAATCAGGCAACTTTTCAGGCATCAATGGTGAAAGAGGCAAAAATCGTGTGCCAAAGGTAAGACAACCAGTAAATATAATTGCAATCCAAACGCTCATTTTCGCTCCTGTATTTTCTTGATGTAATTTTTGGACACATAACTGCTGAGTGTTCCTGCCATAATTCCACAAAAAGCGGCAACAATTAGCCAAAGATTAAATGGCAGAAATTGGAATATTAAAGCAGCTAAACCTGCTGAAATAGCAGAAAATATTGCAGGAAAATGGGTTAGAGATGGAATGATGACCGCGATGAAGGTGAGAGGGATAGCAAATCCAAGTTGAAAACTTTCAGGTATTGTTGGGCCAGACAATATTCCTATAGCCGTAGAAACTTGCCAGCAAAACCATAATATAACGCCACTTCCCAATAAGTGATAGTGCATGAAATCTGAAGTAGGTCTTTGGGTATATCTCTGGTGAGATACAGCAAAGGCTTCATCTGTTAACAGATATCCAAGTATGAGCCGCCATTTTAGAGGTAGATGCCGCAAATATTCTGACATCACCATGCCGTAAAGCAAATGACGCAGATTTACCGCACTTACTGTTGCTACTAAAACAGCGAATGGTGTTGCTGTTGCATGTAATTGTGTAAATACAATTTGGCTGGCGCCTCCAAATAAGATTGAAGACATTAAAAAAGTCTGAAGTGGACTAAGACCGACTTCAAGCCCGACTATTCCAAATACGATACCAAACGGTATAACGCCTATTTGAAGTGGTAGACCGTCTTTTAAACCTGAAACAAATTCATTTCGAGCTGAATTTTTACGAGTAAATTTGTTGGTCATTTTTCACCGATTACAAAGAATATGATTAGATCTGAATTTGGTTGTATCATCTCGGTAAACTGTATTGCTTTTGATAAATTATAGATGTAAGTCAATATTACCATTTAATTCAAGAGGAACATAAAAAAATGAAAAATCACTACAAAGTGATTGACGAGAAACAAGTAAAAAACAAAAAAATTATCATGCGTGTTGATTTTAATGTGCCAATGAAAGGTGGTAAAATTTTAGATGATACGAGAATAAGACGTGTCATACCTGGTCTCAAAATTCTTGCCAATAGTGCTAAGCAAACTTTTTTAATTACACATTTTGGACGTCCAAAAGGGGCCGTTAGCAAAGATTTGTCAGTTCAACCATTGCAGGATTATCTTAGAAAAGCACTATCATGCAATGTAAGTTTTCTCCCGCATGTTGATAAACCGTCAAAACTCAAAGAAAAAGCTAACAAAGAAGAAAAAATTTGTCTGCTCGAGAATTGTCGTTTTTATCCAGGAGAGGAAAAAAATGATCTTGATTTAGCAAGAGCTTTCGCAAATATTGCTGATATTTATGTAAATGATGCTTTCTCATGCTCTCATCGGGCGCATGCATCTATACAATCAATCACAAAATTTTTGCCTAGTTATGCTGGTCCAGTATTAGCAGCAGAGCTAAAAGCGCTTTCCAATACTTTGGAAAACCCAACTAGACCTTTTGCTGCATTTGTGGGAGGGGCAAAGATATCAACAAAACTATCAATACTAGAAAATCTAATTTCTAAAGTTGATAAATTGCTATTGGCTGGAGCGATGGCAAATACTTTTCTTGCAGCAAAAAAAGTTCCAGTTGGAGCTTCTTTATATGAGCCAGACTTAATACAAACAGCAAATATGATTTTGAACTTAGCTAAAGAAAAAAAATGCCAAATAATCTTGCCAATCGATGGGGTTGTAAGCAAAAGCTTGCAGGCTGGAGAAGTGTCAGACACTCGTTTAAATGGTATGGTCAAAGATGACGAGATGATAATGGATATCGGACCTGAGTCTATTGTTTTATTTAAAAAGCATATTGCCCAATCTAGAACCTTATTATGGAATGGTCCGGCAGGTGCATTTGAGATTGCTCCTTATGATTTAGGGACTAAATCACTTGGAGATTATATTGGGAAAAGAACAAGCGCCGGNTATCTTATAAGTGTTGCGGGTGGGGGAGATACCGTCGCTGCTGTTAATCTTGCGGGTGCGGGGAATGAGATTAGTTATTTGTCGCTTGCGGGTGGAGCATTTCTTGAATGGATGGAAGGAAAAATCCTTCCAGGTATTGAAGCGTTAAACTCAGCGGATTAAATAGTAGAATTATATAGCCAAGTAGTGAAAAGAGTATTTATTTATGTATTTTGATAATCCATTTAAAACAAGATTGCCAGAAACCCATGAAGCGTTGCCTGGCAGACTGCAGGAAATACAAACATCCAAGTTCCACAGTGTGTTGAATACACCGCTACACCCTCCATTTCTGGATAATCTTGAAACACTCGTCGTGGGGATGGGGTGTTTTTGGGGTGCAGAAAGATTGTTTTGGAATTGTGAGGGAGTTTACAGTACCGCTGTTGGATATGCAGGGGGACAAACACGTAATCCAACTTACGAAGAAGTATGCTCAGGTCGCACTGGACACACAGAGGCAGTNCTTATTGTTTTTGATCCAAATATTGTTTGTTTAAACAGGCTGCTTGGTATTTTCTGGGAAGAGCATAATCCAACGCAATATATGAGACAAGGTAACGATAAAGGGACGCAATATCGGTCTGCTCTTTATGCATCTGACAAGACACAGCTAAAAGAACTAACTGATTCAGCCAAATTATACCAAAAAGCTTTGACAGGGTCTGGTTATTCAAAAATACAAACCGAAATAAAAATGTATTCTAATTTTTATTATGCAGAAGCCTATCACCAACAATATCTGCACAAAGTTCCAAACGGTTATTGTGGACTTTCAGGTTGCGGTATCTCTTATGAATATGCCACTTGACCTCTAGCCTTCGCCAGTCTATAAACCTCAAACACAGCGGAAGGTAATGGCGGATTTTATGAAAGTTGTTAGTTCTCTTAAAACCATTAAAACACGCGATCGTAATTGCCAGGTGGTGCGTCGGCGCGGAAGGTTATATGTAATAAATAAAAGAAATCCTAGATTGAAAGCCCGCCAAGGTTAAATTAAAATTAATCTCCGGTAAATTGCCATTTATATAAATGGACGCTTCTAATTAAGTATAATTTCTTCCTGTGGGCAACCCCCCAATCCCAGGGTTAAAGGTATTGGTAGGATCCAATTCACGATAAAATTCAGCTAATTGTTTCTTTGCTATGTAATGTCTGCCGACATTGTGTTCCGCTGGATATTCAGCACCTTTTTTATCAAGAATTTTTAGCATCTTTTTTTTAATTATCTCAGGTGAAATCTTTTCCTTCAAAATGTAATCATGGTGCATCACGTGACAAAAAAAATGACCATAATAAAAAAAATTATAAATATCTTTATTTATAGTTTTTGGAAGAATTTCAAACCAATCTTCTTCATTTCTTTTCAGTGCTATATCAAGTGCTAAGATTGGTCCTGTGCTATCATCCAGAATATTTTTTTTTCGAATGACAGCGGCAGCAGTCACAAAACGATTAATTTCTGCCGATTTTGCCTCATTTTTATTACATTCAAACCAGTCACCATTCTCTCTATTAAAAAATTGCTCAAGAAAGAATCTAGCCTCTTCAATACCGTTATTCTCCATCTTAAGTATGAGATGATGTTCAAACTTTTTTTTGAAAAATTGAATTCTTTTTGGGAGGATACATGGAAGCAGGTTACATAAAAATTGAAGAATAAAGTCGGAAATATTTTCTTTTTTAAACAATCGTGCGAAGTGGTCATCAAATTTTGATTTCAAAAAAAATAACTTATTGATGGCATTTGATCCAAAAAACTTAATTATTAGAGATAAATCTTTTCCATACTTTTGAGATACTTCAACCGTTGGACGACTCATATACTCGCCTATCACAGGCAGAGAATTGAACTCTTCCAAAACAGACTTTCGTAATCTTTGCAACTGAACAGTATCATTTGTGCCAATATAAAATGTTTTTAATCTGGCATGAGCGGGGAATGTATCCATGCATACTGCAAAAACGGCTACTTTCCCTGCGCATCCAGAAGCATCCTTTAGGCAATTAGGATTTGCATTGAAACGCGCTGGAGTATCAGCGTTAACATCACGAACAATTTGTTCATAACTGATATTTTTTTTTCTTTCTGTTTTCAGATTNATATTTAAATTTTTAGGAAAACTTTTATCAAGTCGTTCTAACAATTTTACTGGGTCATTACCAAGATCAAAACCTAACTGATTTACGAGCTCCAACTCATTTTTTTCATTAATTCTAGCAAACAAAGACAGTTCAGTGTAGGCGGGACCTCGATGAACAAGAGCTCCTCCAGAGTTGTTGCATACGCCCCCAACTACTGATGCACCAAAACAAGATGAGCCAAGTACGGAATGAGGAAGTCTGCCATGCGGTTCCAACTTTTTCTCTAAATCGGATAAGGAGCAACCTGGAAAACACAATGCTTTTTCGTTGTTATTCAACAAAAAAATTTTATTCATTTTTAAGGTGTTTATTATTACTACGTCTCTATCATATGGTCCTGCCGGAGTAGAACCTTGAGTGAGCCCAGTATTTGCAGCTTGTATAATTATAATCTTATCATATTTTACGCACAACTGTAAGACGTTCCAAAATTCAATTAACGAATTAGGCTTAACAACGCATGATGCTTCTCCGACACCAGAACGGTAAGCGGTCCGAAAATGCTCAGTTTTGTCAGGGTGAGTAATTACATTTCGACGTGCGACCACTTTTTGCAAGTTTTCAATAAATTCATTCATTTTTAAATTCATGTTTTTTAAGAAAAGCTTCAATAAGCGGAAGTTCTATCTGTACCGCAAATTATCACGGGATAGCTCACTAATTTTCTTTACTCCCATTAGGCGCATATCTCGTTCTATCTCAGTGCGCATTAACTGCAGTGCCCTCTTGACGCCATATTTTCCAGCTGCTGCCAATGCGAATAAATAAAAACGACCACCACCGACTGCTTTAGCACCTAGAGATAATGCCTTGATAACATGTGTTCCTCTTTGAATCCCGCTATCCATTAAAACATCAATTTTATCTCCAACCGCATCAACAATCTCTGCTAATTGGTCGAATGGGGAACGTGAACCATCTAACTGTCTTCCGCCATGGTTAGATATGACGATGCCAGTACAGCCAATATCAACNGCTTTTTTTGCGTCTTCCACACTCATGATGCCTTTAAGACAAAATTGACCGTCCCATAATTTCACCATCTCCTCAACATCCTTCCAATTAAGGGTATGGTCTAACATTTCAGTAAAATATTTCCCAATCGAGATTGAACCTTTGCTCATATCAACAAAATCGTCTAATTGAGGCAGGGTAAATTTGCCCTTAGTNAANAAATTTANTCCCCAAGAAGGCTTNATGACAAAATCTANAACGCCTTTTGGNGTAAGTCGTAANGGAATAGAAAATCCAGTNCTTAAATCTCTCTCNCGATTCCCTCCNGTNATAGTATCGACGGTAAGCATCATTATATCAACNCCTGCATCCTTTGCACTATTCAACATAGATCTATTTAAACCACGATCTTTGTGAAAATAAAATTGGTAGCATTGAGGGGTTTTATACTTTTCTCTGAGATCCACTAAACTTGTAGTTCCTAAAGATGAAACACCAAACATAGTTCCGAATTCTGAGGCAACTTCTGCAACGCCTTCTTCTCCTTGAAAGTGAAATAATCTTTGTAATGCAGTGGGCGAGCAGTATATGGGCATATTTAATTTTTGTCCCATTATCTCGACGGACATATCTATTTCTTCAGTTCCGTTTAATACATTTGGGATAAGGTCTACACTATCAAAGGAGTTTGTATTCCTTTTATATGTTTTTTCATCGTCTGCTGCCCCATCAATGTAATTAAAAATCGGTCCAGGCAGCCGTTTCTTTGCTAACAACCTAAAATCGTGAAAATTATGACAGTGCTCTAATCTCATGTTTTTTTTCTTTTGGTAGTTTATGTCAAATAAATCCGTTATCCATAATCAAGATTAAACTTATATCGTCAAGTTATATCTAATAGTTTTCTTGTAATATGAATACTTTTTGAGTTTTTATCCTTTGAAGGAATAATATTCAAGATATGGTAAATCAAAGTAATGGCCGATAGTAAATATATTTTTATTTTATAATATCCTTCTGTTGTAGAAATCATTACCTTTGTCATCAATAACAATAAAAGCTGGAAAATTTTCAACTTCAATTTTCCATATAGCCTCCATACCAAGTTCAGCATACTCCAAAATTTCAATATGCTTTATTGACTCAAGAGCAAGCTTCGCTGCGGCACCACCTATGGAACCTAAATAAAAACCTCCATATTTTGCGCACGCCTCTCGAACTGAGCCGCTTCTATTTCCTTTTGCCAGCATTATCATGGACCCACCTGCTGCTTGAAATCTATCAACGTAAGTATCCATTCTACCAGCAGTGGTTGGCCCAAAAGACCCAGAGGCCATGCCCGCTGGGGTTTTGGCTGGGCCAGCATAATAAATTGGATGATTTTTTACGTANTCTGGAAGTGTTCCTTTTGTNTCAAGNACNTCTANAAGNTTTGCATGAGCAATATCACGAGCAACAATCATCGTGCCCGTAAGATTTACACGCGTTTTAATAGGATGCTGTGATAGGGCTTCAAGAATTTTAGGCATTGGTTT
>FUFK010768891.1_pt1 | contig 17231 bp, 11 predicted proteins | sample 1021851 | NCBI WGS metagenome assembly FUFK01 (sample SAMEA51879418, study PRJEB19060) | metagenome | reverse complement strand
TTGTCGTTCACGGCGGTGGCGGTGATCCTGTTGCTGATCGACGGCGGTCGCTGGCCGGTGATGGTCAGCCTACCCCTGCTGATGGCGGTGCTGGGGGCCTGGTTGTTCGATACCTGGGCGTGGCTGAGCCCGTTGGCGAATCTGTTGCTGGTGCCGCTGTTCAGCCTGCTGGTGGTGCCCGCGGCGCTGCTGGGCGTGGCGCTGGACGTGCCCGCCATCCTGCTGGCGGCGGCCACCGGCGTGGAGGCCTCGGTGCTGATGATGGAGGGCCTGCACGGGCTGCCGTCGCCGCCGCTGGCGCCGGCGCCCGGTTGGGCCGGTCTGGCGCTGCTGGGGTCGGCGTTGCTGTGGCTGTTACCGGCCTGGCCCTGGCCGCGCCGGCTGTTGCTGTTGGGGTTACTGCCCTGGTGGTTGCCCGGCGCCGAGCCGCCGGCCCGGGGCCAGCTGGATCTGATCGTTTTCGAGGTGGGGCAGGGGCAGGCGCTGGCGCTGCGTACCCAGCGCCACCTGGTGCTTTACGACCTGGGGCCGGGCTGGGCCGGCGGGTCGGCGGCGAAAAGCGTGTTGCTGCCCTGGCTGCGGCGCCATGGCCTGACCCCGGACCTCACCATTGTCAGCCACGGTGACGGCGACCACGCCGGCGGCCTGGCGGATCTGGAGCACACCGGGCGCCTGCTGAGCGGCGAGCCCGACCGGGTGGACGGGGCGCGACCGTGCCGTGCCGGGCAGCAATGGCGGTTCGACGGCGTGCGCTTCGAGGTGCTGTGGCCGCCGGACGGGTCGTACCAGGGCAATGCCGCCAGCTGCGTGCTGCGGGTGGACGCCCTGGGCGCCAGTGCGCTGCTGACCGGCGACATCCCCAAACAGGTGGAATACCGGCTGCTGGGGCGGGTGGCTCCGACGACGGTGCTGCAGCTTGCCCATCACGGCAGCGACTCCTCCTCGTCAACCGCCTGGTTGCGGGCCGTGTCGCCGCGCTGGGCNGTGGCGTCGATGGGNTACGCCAACCGCTTCGACCATCCCGACCCGGACGTGGTCGACCGGCTGGAGGCGGCCGGCGTCACGCTTCTGCGCACCGACCGGACCGGCATGATTGTGTTTCGCCTGGGCGGCCCTGATAATGCCGCGCTNATAACAAAGTGGCGCCGGGCCCATGGTCGGCCCTGGCACCGCGAGCCGGAACNGTGAAAAGGGGATCGCAACGTGCAGGATCTTGTGCAGTCCGGGGGCTGGATGATGCTCCCGATCCTGATCAGNTCGGTGGTGGCGCTGGCCATNGTCGGTGAGCGNTTCTGGACTCTGCGTCCGANCAAGCTGNCGCCGCCGGGCACCTTGCCGCAGGTGCGCGGCTGGCTGAAAAAGGGCCANNTGAACGCNCAGCGGCTCAAGNCGCTGCGCGAGGANTCGCCNCTGGGGCGGATTCTCGCCACCGGGCTGGCCAANGCCCGCCACGGCCGCGACATCATGAAGGANAGCATCCAGGAGGAGGCCACCGGCGTGGTCCACGANCTGGAGAAGTACCTCTCCACGCTGGGTTCGATCGCGGCCATCGCGCCGCTGCTCGGGCTGCTGGGNACGGTGATCGGCATGATCGACGTGTTCGCCGCGATNATGATGCACGGCACCGGCGACGCGGCGCAGCTGGCCGGGGGGATCTCCCAGGCCCTGCTGACCACCGCCGCNGGTCTGGTGGTGGCGATCCCGGCGATCTTCTTCCANCGCTTTTTCGTGCGCCGGGTGGANGANATCACCGTGGGNATGGAGCAGAGCGCCGTGCACCTGGTCGANCTGGTCCACGGTGAGCGGGAGGCGACTCCNGGGCAGACTCCTGGAGAGAAAACGTGAAGTTCCCGCGCCCGCGCCAGGAAGAGATCAGCGTCAACCTGACGCCGCTGATCGACGTGGTNTTCCTGCTGCTGATCTTTTTCATGGTNTCCACCACCTTTACCCGNGAGACNCAGCTTTCACTGACCCTGCCGGAAGCGCAGGGCATGCCGCCGGAGAGCCCGGCGCAGGCGGTGGAGGTGCTGGTCTCGCCGCTCGGGGAATATCTGATCAACGGTGAAAAACTCACCGACAACAGTGANGCGGGCCTGCGTTCGGCGCTGCTCCGGCTGGGGCAGGACAANGCCGCCTTGCCGATGATCATCACCGCCGACGCCAACGCCAGCTATCAGGCGGTGGTGCGGGTGATGGATGTGGCCGGNCAGNTGGGCTTTGATAAGCTGTCGCTGACCACCCGCGAAGCCGACGAAGAGGGCCAATGAGCCAACTACCGGATGATGCCTGGCAGACGTANAAACGTCTGCTGTCGTACGTAAAGCCCCACGCCCTGATNCTGTTCGCCAGTGTCATCGGCTACGCNATCTACGCCGCCACCCAGGCCGGCGCNGCGCAACTGGCCGGCTACCTGGGCGAGACCGTGGTCAACCCGGAACCGCACCGCGTGGTGATCGTCTCNATCGCGCCGTTNTTNATCGCGCTGGCCCAGGGGCTCGGCCAGTTCATGGGCAGNTANTCNATGACCTGGGTGGCCCAGGAAATCGTCTACCGGCTGCGCAACGACGTGTTCGGCCATGTGCTGCGTCTGCCGCAGGCGGAGTACAACAACAACGCCTCCGGGCGGATCATGTCGAAGATCATCTTCGACGCCCAGCAGATCACCAGCGCCGGCACCGANGCCCTGATCGTGATGCTGCGCGAGGGNCTNACCGTGATCGGGCTGCTCACCTTCCTGCTGTATCAGAACTGGAANCTGACGCTGATCCTGCTGATCGCCGCGCCCCTGGTGGGCCTGGTGGTGAANCTCACCAGCAAGCGTTTCCGGCANATCAGCCGNCGNATNCAGGGCTCCATGGGCAANATCACCCAGTTTCTCGGCGAAGCCATCGAGGGCAACCAGGCGGTGAAGATCTTCGGCGGCCAGAAGCTGGANGCCGACCGCTTTCATTCCGTGAGCCGCCGCTTCGCCCGTCAGAACACCAAACTCAACGCCAGCAAGATCGGCTCCACGGTGATCGTGCAGCTGTTCGTGTCGGTGGCGATCGGCGCGGTCACCTATCTGTACATCACGATGATGGGCGAAGCGCTGACCGTGGGCGGCTTCCTGTCCTACATCGCCGCCGCCGGGATGATCCAGAAGCCGCTCAAGCAGCTCACCGACGTGAACGTGAAAATCCAGCGNGGCGTCACCGGCGCGGCCTCGTTGTTCGAGCTGATGGACCGCCCGGAAGAGCGGGACGAAGGCGACCAGGACNTGCCGCGCACCGACGGCAACATCGAATTCCGCGACGTCACCTTCGGCTATGACCCGGCGCAGCCGGTGCTGCGCAATCTCAGCCTCANGGTCAACAGCGGCGAGACCGTGGCGCTGATCGGCCGTTCAGGCGCGGGCAAGAGCACCATTTCAGCGATGCTGCCGCGCTTCTTCGACCCGGACCAGGGTCAGGTGCTGCTCGACGGCGTGCCGTTGCCGGACTACAAGCTGGCCCATCTGCGCCGTCAGATCGCCATGGTCAGCCAGAAAGTGGTGCTGTTTAACGACACCGTGCGCCATAACATCGCCTACGGCGAGATGCGTGACGCCGACGACGCCCAGGTGGAACAGGCCGCCCGCAACGCCTACGCCTGGGACTTCATCCAGGGCCTGGAACACGGCCTGGATACCGAGGTGGGCCAGGACGGCGCCCAGCTTTCCGGCGGCCAGCGCCAGCGCATCGCCATCGCGCGGGCGCTGCTCAAGGACGCGCCGATTCTGATTCTCGACGAGGCCACCAGCGCCCTGGACACGGAGTCGGAGCACCACATCCAACAGGCGCTGGAGCGTCTTATGGAAGGGCGCACCACCCTGGTGATCGCCCATCGGCTGTCCACCATCGAGAAAGCGGACCGCATTCTGGTGCTGGACCAGGGGCAGCTGATCGAGCAGGGCACCCATAGCGAATTGTTGGAAAAGAATGGACTCTACACCCAGCTCTACAAAATGGACTTCGCCGACAACGGCCATGGTTGATTGGCGCCGCCGCGTAGAGCGCGGCTGGTACGAAGGCAGCGGCTGGCTGACGCCGCTGCGCCCGCTGGGCTGGCTGGTGGGGCGCGTGGCCGGACGCCGGCTGCGCCGCTTCCGGCGGCGCGCCGAGCGGCCGCCGGTGCCGGTGCTGGTGGTCGGTAACGTGGCGGTGGGCGGCACCGGCAAAACGCCGCTGGTGATTGCCCTGGCCCGGCGTGCCCGGGAGCGCGGCCTGAACCCGGTGGTGATTTCCCGGGGCTATGGCGGCCGGGCGGACACCTATCCGCGCGTCGTGGCGTTGCACGACGACCCCCGTGAAGTGGGCGACGAACCGCTGCTGATCGCGCGCCGCGCGGCGGTGCCGGTGGTGCTGGACCCTCAGCGAGACCGCGCCCTGCGGCGGGCGGTCACGGAGTTCCAGCCGGAGCTGGTGATCAGCGACGACGGCCTGCAGCACTATGCGTTGCCGCGTTCCAGCGAGGTGGTGGTGATCGACGCCCGCCGCGGCCTCGGCAATCAACGCTGCCTGCCGGCCGGCCCGCTGCGCGAACCGGCGTCCCGCCTTTCCCAGGTGGATTTTCTGGTCGCCAACGGCGGCGCCTGGCCCGGTGCCACCACCATGCATCTGGTGCCCGGCGATCTGGTGCGGCTGCGCGACGGCGAGACCCTGGACGCGGCCGCGTTCCGCGAGCGTTACGGGGCGGTGCACGGGGTCGCCGGCATCGGCAACCCGGAGCGCTTTTTCCGAACCCTGGCGCTGCTCGGCCTGGCGGTCACCCCGCACGCCTTCGCCGACCATCATGGCTTCACCGCCGCGGACCTGGACTTCGCCGACGGCCGGCCGGTGATCATGACCGAAAAAGATGCGGTAAAATGCCGTGATTTCGACGATCCGCGCCTGTGGATGCTGCCGGTGCACGCCAATTTGCCGCCGGCCACCCTGGACGCCATGATTGATCGTGCATTGCAATCGCAGCCTCAGTAAGGACAGCTATGAGTTTCTATGTGGTAGTGCCGGCGCGGTACGCGTCCTCGCGCCTGCCGGGAAAACCGTTGGCGGATCTGGCCGGCCGGCCGATGGTGGCCCGGGTGGCGGAACGCTGCGCTAAAAGCGGCGCCACGCGGGTGCTGGTGGCCACCGACGACGAGCGCGTCCGCGACGCCGTGGGCGACCAGTGCGAGGTGGTGATGACCCGCGCCGATCATCCCTCCGGCACGGACCGGCTGCAGGAAGTGGCCGAGCAGCTGGGCCTGGCCGACGACGACATCGTGGTCAATGTGCAGGGCGACGAGCCGCTGATCCCGCCCGCCGTGATCGACCAGGTGGCGGAGAACCTGGCCGCCCACCCGGAGTGCCGCATGGCCACCCTGTGCGAGCCCATCGAGCGCGGCATCGATCTGTTCAACCCCAACGTCTGCAAGGTGGTGTTCGACTGCAACGGGCGCGCCCTGTATTTCTCGCGGGCGCCGATCCCCTGGCATCGCGATGCCTTCAGCCAGCAACCGAACCCGCACGATATCGATATGGACCCGGGCTACTGGTGGCGTCATATCGGTATCTATGCCTATCGGGTCGGCTTTCTGCACCAGTTCGTGAGCTGGGAGCCGGCCTCCATGGAAATGCACGAATCCCTGGAGCAACTGCGGGCTCTGGCCAACGGCGTCGCCATCCATGTGGCGCCGGCCCGCGAGCCGGTGCCCGGCGGGGTCGACACGGACATGGACCTGCAGCGCATGCGCCGCCACCTGCGAGCGGAGGAAAACCGGGGATGACTTCGCTGTCGATACTGTTTGTGTGTCTGGGCAACATCTGCCGCTCGCCCACCGCCGAAGCGGTGTTCCGCCAGCGGGTGCGGGACGCCGGCCTGAGCGACCGGCTTCGCATCGAGAGCGCCGGCACCGGCGACTGGCACATCGGCCGGCCGCCGGACCGGCGCGCCAGCGCCGCCGCCGCCGAGCGTGGCTACCCGATGGACGACCTGCGCGCCCGCCAGGTGAGCGCCGAGGACTTCCGCCACTTCGATTACATCCTGGCCATGGACAACAGCAACCTGGCCGACCTGCGCGCGCTCGACCCGGGCCCGGGCGTCGCCCGCGAGGGGCTGGTACTGGCGCGCTTCCTGGATGTGCTCGGCGATGACGGCCCCGGTGAAGTGCCGGACCCTTACTACGGCGACGAGGACGGTTTCGGCCACGTGCTCAATCTGGTGGAGCGCGCCAGTGACCTGTGGCTGGCGCGGTTGCGGGAGCGGCTGTGATCGAACACGACGCCGACCTGAGCGGCGCCAACACCCTGGCGCTGCCGGCCCGGGCCCGGCGGCTGGCGCGGCCCACGGACGTGGCCGCGCTGGGCGAGCTGCTGGCCGGGCGCGACCCGGCCGAGCCGCTCTACGTGCTCGGCGAGGGCAGCAACGTGGTGCTGCGCGGCGACCTGCCGGGCCTCACGGTGATCCCCGCGTTCGACGGCATCGACTACCTGGATGAGAGCGCGGATCAGGTGCGGGTGCGCGTCGGCGCCGGCGTGGTCTGGGACCGGCTGGTGGCGGACACCGTGGCGCGCGGCTGGGGCGGCCTGGAAAACCTGTCCCTGATTCCCGGCACCGCCGGCGCCGCGCCGTTTCAGAACATCGGCGCCTACGGCGTGGAGCTGGCCGATTGCCTGGAAAGCGTGGACACCGTGGCGGTGGCCGACGGCTGGGCAGGGCGCTTTCGCGCCGATCAGTGCGAATTCGGCTACCGCGACAGCCTGTTCAAGAGCCGCCGACGGGGCGAATTCATCATCACCGGCATCACCCTGCGGCTGCACCGCCATGGCGCCCGCCGGGTGGACTACGGCGGCCTGGCCGAGCGCTTCGCCGGCCAGGACCCACGCACCCTGGCCCCGGCCACGGTGCGGGCGGCGGTGATTGAACTGCGGCAAAGCAAGCTGCCCGACCCGGCGGTGCTGCCCAACGCCGGCAGCTTTTTCAAAAACCCGGTGGTCAGCGCGGCGGAGCTGGCACGGCTGAAAGCCGACTATCCGAAGCTGGTGTCCTTCCCGCACCCGGACGGTGCCAAGCTGGCCGCCGGCTGGCTGATCGAGGACGCCGGCTGGAAAGGCCGCCGGCTGGGGCCGGTGGGCATGCACCGGGACCAGGCCCTGGTGCTGGTCAACCACGGCGGCGCCCGCGCCGACGACGTGCTGGCGCTGGCCGCCGCCGTGCGCGAGGACGTGCTGGCCCGTTTCGGCGTGACGCTGGAACAGGAGCCGGTGGCGTTGCCCTGACGCTGATCCGCCAGGGTGTAAGCTTTGTGTTTTGTCGCCGGGCGCCAGTGGTTCTCACGGGGCGCGCCTGTTAGCCTGAACCGGCCTTGCCGCCACGGCGGAACCGATAAGAAATCAGGATTGTCCTCTGTTCATGCACCCCTTGGTAGTTTCCTGGTCCAGGGCGCGTGCCGCCGTTCTGTCCGCGCTGCTGCTGGCGCTGGCCGCCTGCGCCGGCCAGCCGCCATCGTCGTCGCCGCCGGTGGCCACGCCGGAGCTGTTTTCCCGTTCCGGCGAGGCCGCCGCCCCGCAGCAGTGGTGGGTGGCCTTCGACGATGCCGCCCTGAACCGTCTGGTGGACCGCGCCCTGGGCGCCAACCTGGATCTGCAGGCCGCCTATGAGCGCCTCAACCAGGCCCGCGCGGTGCGGGCACGCCAGGAAGCGGGTCTGTTCCCCAGCCTGGAGGCGCGCGCCGGCGCCGAGCGCCGCGACGACGGCGACAGTGAGACCGATCTGTTCAGCGCCGGGCTGGCGGCGGAGTACGAACTGGATCTGTGGGGGCGGGTGGGCGCCCAGGCCGACGCCGAAGCCTTCCGCGTGGCGGCCAGTGGCGCCGACTACCAGGCCGCCGCGCTGTCCCTGGCCGCCGAGGTGGCCAACACCTGGTTCGAACTGCTCACCCAGCGCACCCAGCAGGAGCTGGCGAGCGCCCAACTGGACACCAACCGGGACGTGCTGTCGCTGATCCGTGCCCGTTTCGGCATCGGCGAAAGCGCCAGCGCCGACGTGCTGCGCCAGCGCCAGCTGGTGGAAGCGTCCCGCGAGCAATTGCTCACCGTGCAGGCCCGCACCCGGGTGCTCGAGCACCAGTTGGCGGTGCTGCTGGGCGAGCCGCCCAAGGGGGTGGTGTTCCCCGACGACGGCACCCTGCCGGCGTTGCCGCCGCTGCCCGCCACCGGCGTGCCGGCGGAACTGGTGCGGCGCCGGCCGGATCTCCGGCAGGCCTATTTCCAATTGCAGGCGGCGGACGCGGACCTGGCCTCGGCGGTGGCCGAGCGGTTTCCCCGTTTGACCCTGTCCGCGTCGCTGAGCAATGAAACCACGGACAGCGAGGCCCTGTTCGACGACTGGCTGGCGACCCTGGCCGGCAACCTGGTGTTGCCGCTGATCGACGGCGGCCAGCGCCGCGCCGAGGCGCGCCGCTTCCGTTCGCTGCGCGAGCAACGGCTGTATGAGTACGGGCAGGCGACGCTGGTGGCGTTCCAGGAAGTGGAGGACGCCCTGGTTCAGGAGCGCCAGCAGCAGCGGCGCATGGAGAGCCTGCGCGAGCAGCTGGCACTGGCGGACAGCGCCTACCGGCAATTGCGCATTCAGTACGTTAACGGCGCGGTCGGCTACCTGGAGGTGCTGAGCGCGCTCCAGGAACGCCAGGAACTGCGCCGCACCCTGATCACCGCCCGCCAGGAGCTGCTGGCGTTCCGGGTGGCCCTGTACCGGGCGCTGGCCGGCGGTTTCCCGGTGCCCGAAGAGGAAGAAAACGCATGAGCAACACGGTGGACGACCAGGCCGCGCGCCCGGAGAGCGGGCGGGCCGGGCGCGGCAAGACGGCGCTGGTGTCGGTGCTGATCCTGCTCGCCGGCGTGGCGCTGATGGTGCTGATCTTCAAGACCGAGCCCACCGCCAGGCGCGGCGATGTGGCGCGGGAAACCGCCATGCTGGTGGAGGTACGCAGCGCCGAACGGGGCCGCTTCACCCCGGTGATTGAAGTGATGGGCCGGGTGGTGCCGGCCCGGGAAGTGACCCTGCAGCCGCGCGTCAGCGGCCGTGTCATCGAGCTGGCCGAGGCATTCGAGCCCGGCGGCCGGGTGGCCGAGGGCACCGCCCTGTTGCGCATCGATCCGGCGGATTACCAGGCCGCGCTGCGGCAACGGCGCAGTGAGCTGGCGCAGGCGCGCGCCGATCTGGAACTGGAGCAGGGCCGCCAGGCGGTGGCCGAACAGGATTTCGAATTGCTGGGTGAAGAGCTGGACGAGGGCAACCGGCACCTGGTGCTGCGCCAGCCGCAGTTGAAGCAGGCCCGTGCCCGGGTGGATTTCGCCGAGGCGGCCCTGCGTCGCGCCGAACTGGATCTCCAGCGTACCCGTATCAGCGCGCCCTTCGACGCCCAGATCCTGTCCCGCGACGTGGCCACCGGCTCCCAGGTGAGCACCGGCGACAGCCTGGCCCGGCTGGTGGCCACGGACCGTTACTGGGTGTCGGCCAGCGTACCGCTGTCGCAACTGCGCTGGCTGCGCTTCGCCGAAGAGGACGGCGAGCAGGGCGCGCCCGTCACCCTGCGCCACGAGGCCGCCTGGGGGCCGTCACGGAGCCGCCAGGGCCGCCTGCAGCGGCTGGTCGGCGAGCTGGACGCCAACGCCCGCCTGGCGCGGGTGCTGGTCAGTGTCGAGGACCCGCTGGCGTTGCAGTCGGAGGCCGGCGCGCCGAGTCTGATTCTCGGCGCCTTCGTGCGCACCGCCATCGAAGGCCGGGCGCTGGACGACGTGGTGCGTCTGGACCGCGATCTGCTGCGCCGCGAGGACACGGTCTGGGTGATGGAGGACGGCGCCCTGGATATCCGCGACGTCACCGTGCTGCTGCGTGACAACGACTACGTCTACCTCAGCGACGGGCTCGACCAGGGCGATCAGGTGGTGGCCACCGATCTGGCCACGGTGGTGGACGGCGCCGCCCTGCGTCTTGAGGACGCCGCCGGCGCGGAGACTATGGAATGAGCGCGCCGCGCCGCCAGGGCTGGGTGGGCCCGATCGAGTGGATGGCGCGCAACAGCATCGCCGCCAATCTGCTGATGATTCTGCTGCTCGGCGGCGGCCTGTGGATGGCGGTGCAGGTACAGAAAGAGATCTTCCCGGAAGCCCAGCTCGACGTTGTCGAAGTGGAGGTGACCTACCCCGGCGCCGCGCCCGAGGAAGTGGAGCAGGGCGTGCTGATGCCGGTGGAAGAGGCGGTGCAGGGCGTCGAGAGCATCGAGGAAATGGTGTCCACCGCCCGCGAAGGCAGTGGCGTGATTCAGCTGGAGCTGGTGGCCGGCGCCAACCGCATGCAGGCGCTGCAGGACATCGAACAGGCGGTGGACCGGGTGCGCACCTTCCCGGACCAGGCGGAAGAGCCGCGCGTGCGCCTGCAGGCGCGCACCCGCGATGTGATGGAGCTGGTGCTGTACGGCGAAGTGGACATCTGGACCCTGCGCCAGCTCGGCGAGCAGGTGCGCAACCGCCTGCTCAGCGAGTCCGCGGTGACCCGCGCGGACATCAGCGACGTGCCCGATTACCTGACCAGCGTGGAAATTTCCCAGGCCACGCTGCGCGAGTACGACCTGACCCTGGACCAGGTGGCGTCGATCATCGAGCAGTCCAGCCGCGACGTGCCCGCCGGCAATCTGGCCACCGACAACGGCGAGATTCTGCTGCGCCTGAAAGAGCGCAAGCAGTGGGCCGACGAGTTTTCCCGCATCGTGGTGAGCCGCGCGGATTCCGGCGCGGTGGTGACCCTGGGCGACATCGCCACGGTGCGCGACGGCTTCGAGGACACCGGTTTCCACTCCCGTTTCAACGGCCAGCCGTCGGTGGAGATCGAGATCTTCCGCACCGGCAGCCAGTCGCCGCTGGACATCGCCGCGGCGGTGGAAGGGGTGATGGCGGAACTCAAGACCACCTTGCCCGACCCGGTTCAAGTGCGCATCGACAGCAACCGCGCCGAGCAGTTTGAAAGCCGCATGGACATGCTGCTGAAGAACGGCATCCTGGCGATGGTGATCGTGCTGGTGATTCTCAGCCTGTTCCTGGAGTACCGGCTGGCGTTCTGGATCATGATGGGCATGACCGTGTCCTTCGTCGGCGGGGTGCTGTTCCTGCCGGCCATGGGCGTGAGCGTGAACATGATCTCCATGTTCGGCTTCCTGATGGTGCTGGGCATCGTGGTGGACGACGCCATCGTGGTGGGCGAGAACATCTACGAGTACCGCGAGCAGGGCATGAGTTTCATGGACGCGGCGGTGCAGGGCGCCCGTGANATCGCCGGGCCGGTCACCTTCAGTATTCTCACCAACATCGTCGCCTTCATGCCGCTGCTGTTCATGCCCGGCGTCACCGGNAANTTCTGGTGGCCGCTGGGGGCGGTGGTGATCGTGGTGCTGGCGATCTCNCTGTTCGANGCGCTGTTCATNCTGCCNGCCCACCTGGCGCACAGCGGCAAGGGCACGGTGACCGTCTACGGGCGCGCCCTGCACCGCGTGCAGCGCCGCTTCTCCGGNTATTTTCAGNCGCTGGTGGAGCGCGGNTACCGGCCNCTGCTGGACCGGGCGCTGCGCTATCGCTACGTGACCCTGAGCGNCGCNCTNACCCTGATGCTGGTGGTGGGCGCCTACGCCGGCAGCGACCACATGGGCATGATNATGATGCCNGAAGTGCCGGCGGANGANATCGAAGCGGGCATCCGTCTGCCGGTGGGCACCACGCCGCGCCAGGCCGGTGAGCTGGCCCTGGCGCTGACCCGNGANACCGANCGGCTGTTCGAGGAAAACGACCTGGNACGCAACGCCGAGGGCATCAAGACCAANGTGCGCGGNGAGCAGAAAATCGACGTGGANCTGGTGTTAAAGCCGGANNACGAACGGGANATGACGGTGCAGCAGATCGTCGAGCTGTGGCGGGACCAGATCGGCGATTTCAAGGGCGTCGATCAGATCACNTTCGAGGCGGAGCAGGGCCCCGGNTCCTGGCGCGACGATATCAGCGTGGANCTCAGCCATACCGANATCGACGTGCTCGCCAAGGCCAGCGAGCGCCTGCTGAACGCCATGAAANGCCTGTCCCAGACCCGCAACGTCAACGACAGCTACACCACCGGNAANCCGCAGTTCGACGTCAGCCTGACGCCGCAGGCGGACGCCCTGGGNCTCACCGGCGCCGAGGTGGGCCGGCAGCTGCGGGATGCGTTTTACGGCGCCATCGCGCTGCGCCAGCTGCGNGGCATCAANGAAAACGAAATCCGCGTGCGGCTGCCGGAAGAGGAGCGCCAGGACCTGCGTTACCTGGACACCTTCGTGGTGCAGCTGCCGGAGGGCGGCGAAGTGCCGCTGACCGACGTGGCCNGCGTCACCATCAGCGAGTCGTTCCGCTCCATCGACCGCCGCGACGGNCGCCGGGTGATNACCGTGGGCACCGACGTGCTGCCNAANAGCGCCACCAGCCAGGTGCTCGCCGTGGTCCGCGACGAGCTGNTGCCGCAACTGCGCGCCGACTACCCGGGCCTGACCTGGACCTTCCAGGGCGGCCAGGCGGACATGCGNGAATCCACCTCGGCGNTGTGGGGCGGCTTCGCCCTGGCGCTGGGGGTGATNTTCGCGCTGCTGGCGGTGGCGTTCGGCAGCTACCTGCANCCGCTGGTGGTGATGCTGGCGATTCCGTTCGGCGCCGTGGGNGCGGTGCTCGGCCACATTNTNNTGGGCATGGACCTGTCNCTGGTCAGCTTCATGGGCATCATCGCCCTGGCCGGGGTGGTGGTGAACGATTCGCTGATCATGGTCGACTACGCCAACCGNCAGCGGCACCGNCTGGGCGCNGCCCNGGCGGTCTANGAAGCGGGNCTGCGNCGCTTCCGGCCGATTCTTCTCACCACCATGACCACCTTCGCCGGNCTGATGCCGATCATCTTCGAAACCTCCCTGCAGGCCGCTTACCTGATCCCCATGGCGGTNTCCCTGGGCTTCGGCATCGTGTTCGCCACCGCGNTGATTCTGTTCGTGGTGCCGTGCCTCTACCTGGCCCTGGANGATCTGATGGGCGCCATCGACACGCGCCGCCGGGCNTTCAAGTATTCAGACGGTACATGAGAAGAGGGTAGGGCCCGCTCCCANAAAAAAACCGCCCCGAAGGGCGGTTTTTTTATTGGTGTGACCGTCGGGTGGACCGATCAGGCACCGGGGTTGCCGTCGCCGGAATTTTCCCGGGCGGCTTGTTCCGCCTGTTGCTGACGGCGGCGCAGGCGCGGGTCATTGCTGGCGCGCCCGGCCGGACGCTCCGGCGGCACCGGCTTGCTGAACGCCGGGGTGGCCGGCTGTTCGGCTTCGCCGCTTTCCGCCTTGGCCGTCGCTTGCTCGGCCGGTGCGGGCTTGGCGGCCGGTTGGCGTTCCGGCTGCGGTACCGGCTGGCCCGGTTTGCGGTCGCGCGGGTCGTTGCCGGCACGGCGGACCTGATCCGCTGCCGTTGAAGGCGCCTGCTCGGAAGAAGGTGCCTCCGCCTTGGGTGAAGGCTCTTCCGCTTTCGCCGCGGGCTTCTCAACCTTGGCTGAGGGATCTTCAGCTTTCGCCGGCTCTTCGGCCTGGGCTGAGGGCTCTTCGGCCTTGGCTGAGGGCTCTTCCTTTTTCGCTGAGGGCTCTTCGACCTTCGCTGACGGCTGTTCCACCTTCGCTGAAGGCTCTTCCACCTTAGCTGACGGCGCCTCTTTGGCCGGGGCTTCTTCCGCTTTCGCTGAAGGTTCGTCTACCTTGGCCGCTGAAGGGGCTTCTTCTTTAGCCGAGGGCTCTTCCGTTTTCGCCGAGGGCTCGTCCGCCTTGGCTGAAGGCGCCTCTGCTTTCGCTGAGGGTTGTTCCGCCTTTTCTGAAGGCTGCTCCGCCTGCGCTGAAGGTTGCTCCGCCTTGGCTGAGGGCTGTTCGACCTTCGCTGAGGGCTCTTCCACCTTCGCTGAGGGCTGATTCACCTTCGCTGAGGGCTCTTCCACCTTCGCTGAGGGCTGGTTCACCTTCGCTGAGGGCTCTTCAGCCTTGGCCGATTCTTCCACCTTGGCTGACGGCTCAGTTTTAGCCGAGGGCTGTCCAGTGTGCGCTGAGGGCTGTCCAGTGCGCGCTGAGGGCTCTTCCGACTTAGCTGAAGGCGCTGCCTGACTGGCGGGCTCCTGCGCTTTGGCTGACGGGGCCTCAGCGGAGGGCGCCGGCGCGGCGTCGCTGGATGTGGCCTTGGGCTGCTCTTCCTGACGGGCGGCGGCGGCCTGGGGCGCCTGAGCCTCGGTGGCCTGTTCCGCGCTCGGCTTGGCGGCGGCGGTTTTCGGCTCGCCGTGCTCTTCGGCGGGTACCAGTTTGGCCTTGGGCGGACGGCTGTCACCACGCTCCTGATCACGGCCGGGGGTGTTGTCCTCGGACGTCATGCGCGGGGGCGGGCCCCCGGCGGTGGTCTGGTCGTCGCTCTGGGCGCCTTTATCCTGGGCCGCTTTGTCCTGGGCGCCGGGGCGCTGACGCTCGCGCAGAGGGCGGTCGTCCTTGCTGTCGGTGCGGCGCTGGGCCTTGGGGCCGTCGTCCTTGCGCGGGCCCTTGCCGGCGCCGCCTTTGGATTCGCCCTTGTTGTCCGGTTTGGCGTCCTGTTTGGACTCCGGCTTGCCGCTGTCGGCGCTTTTCTGGTCGTCGCCACGGTTGTCGCCGTTGCGGTTGTCACCGCCCCGGTTGCCGCCACGGCCACCACGACGGTTGCGTCCGCCACGGCGGTTGCCGCCTTCGCTCTTACCGTCCTGGTTGTCGTCCTTGCGGTTGTCGCCACGGCTCTCTCCGCGGTTCTCGCCACGGTTATCCCCACCACGACCTTCGCCGCCCCGGTTGTCGCCGTCGGCGTTCCGGTTGCGGTTGCCGCCGTTGCGGCGACCGCCACGGCGGTTATCGCCGCCACGGTTGTTGTTGCCCCGGGCGTCGGCTTTGCCGTCCCGGTTCTGCCGGTTGCCGCGCTGGCCGTCGCGCTTGCCGTCAAGCTGCTGTTTCTCGTCCTCGGAGGCGCTGAACAGCGCTGCCAGCCAGGTGAAGAAACGGGCCAGCAGACCCGGTTCCAGCGGCGGTTTCGGCGCGGTGGCGGGCTTCTTGGAGGGCGCCTTGGCGGCGGCCTCCGGTTTCGGCTCCGGCTGCGGCTTGGGCGGCGGCGGCGCGGTGTCCGGCGCCACCAGCTTCACCGCCGGCTCCTGGGTTTTGATTTCCGTGTCCTGGGCGGACAGGGTGGCCGGGTCCTGCTGGCCTTCCAGCAGCTCCAGCTCGTGGCTCACCTGGGCCTTGGTCTGGTCGTCACGGATGCGCTCGACCTGGAAGTGCGGGGTTTCCAGGTTGGGGTTGGGGATAATCAGCACGCGCACTTTGTGGATGCTTTCGATCTCCCGCAGTACCGGGCGCTTTTCGTTGAGCAGGTAGGTGGCCACGGCCACCGGCACCTGGGCCTGGATCTCCCCGGTGCGCTCCTTCATCACCTCTTCCTCGATCAGGCGGAGGATGCTCAAGGCCAGGGATTTCACGTCGCGGATGTGGCCCAGGCCGTCACAACGCGGGCACACGATGCTGGAGGTCTCGCCGAGGCTGGGGCGCAGCCGCTGACGGGACAGTTCCAGCAGGCCGAAGCGGGAGATACGGCCCAGTTGAATACGGGCCCGGTCCGCTTCCAGCGCGTCGCGCATGCGGTTTTCCACCTCGCGCTGATTGCGCGCCGGGCCCATGTCGATGAAGTCGATTACGATCAGGCCGCCGATGTCGCGCAGGCGCAGCTGTCGGGCGATCTCTTCCGCCGCTTCCAGGTTGGTTTGCAGCGCGGTTTCCTCGATGTCGGCGCCCTTGGTGGCGCGCGAGGAGTTGATGTCGATGGACACCAGCGCTTCGGTGGGATCGATGACGATGGAGCCGCCGGAGGGCAGCTTCACTTCACGTTCGAAGGCGGTCTCGATCTGCGACTCGATCTGGTAACGGGAGAACAGCGGGGTGTCGTCGTTATACAGCTTCAGCTTGTGCTGAAAATCGGTCATCACCTGCTGCACGAACGCCTGGGCCTCGTTGTAGACCTTCTCGGAATCGATCAGGACTTCGCCGATGTCCTTGCGTAGGTAGTCGCGGATGGCGCGGATGATGACGTTGGATTCCTGGTAGACCAGGAAGGGCGCTTTACGGGTTTCCGACGCCTCGGCGATGGAGCCCCACAGCTTGAGCAGGTAATTGAGATCCCACTGCAGTTCCTCGGCGCCGCGGCCAAGGCCGGCGGTGCGTACGATCACGCCCATTTCGTCGGGGATTTCCAGGCTGCCCAGGGCTTCCTTGAGCTGCTGGCGCTCCTCGCCCTCGATGCGCCGGGAAATACCGCCGGCGCGGGGGTTGTTGGGCATCAGCACCAGGTAGCGGCCGGCCAGGCTGATAAAGGTGGTGAGCGCGGCACCCTTGTTGCCGCGTTCTTCCTTGTCCACCTGGATGATGATTTCCTGACCTTCCTTGATCACATCCTTGATATTGATGCGGCCCTGGATGTCCTTGGGGTCTTTCTGGAAGTACTGGCGGGAAATTTCCTTGAGGGGCAGAAAACCGTGACGCTCGGCGCCGAAGTCCACGAAGGCGGCTTCCAGGGACGGCTCAATGCGGGTGATCTTACCTTTGTAGATGTTGGCTTTTTTCTGTTCGCGGGTGCGATGCTCGATGTCCAGATCGTAAAGTCTCTGGCCATCCACCAGCGCCACCCGGACTTCTTCCGGATGGCTGGCGTTGATTAACATTCGTTTCATTGTTGTGCTACCACAAGGTTCGTGGCGGCATGCAGCGGGCCGGTATCAATACCGGTATCAGACCTCTTACCCTGGTGGGGAGGCGGAAGAGTGGCGAGCAGGCAATGCTCACGCGTGGCGGCGCTGGGCGCTCGGACGACGTTGGTAATCTGCCTGTCTTCTACCTTTCCTGTTCCTCTCCGGGCTTGTGAAGTTGTGCCGTTGGCGTTGCTGGCGGGGCCTTGGCCCCTCTATCCGCTTTACGCTGTGCCCGGCGCGTCAAACGCGCCGGACCGGGTAAACTTTACCGTCTGTGTACCGGTTGGGGTGTCGGCAAGGGGCGCTATTGGCGCTGCTCGCCGGCAACCCGGCTATGTCTTCGACCTGTGCCGCAGACCACCTGGTGTTGGTTGTCGGTAATCCGCCGGGGAGTT
>FUFK010075386.1_pt1 | contig 17238 bp, 15 predicted proteins | sample 1021851 | NCBI WGS metagenome assembly FUFK01 (sample SAMEA51879418, study PRJEB19060) | metagenome | reverse complement strand
AATCAAAGTTTCAGCGTTGCAAGTCAATCCTCACTTCCTGAAGAAGTAAGGTTTAAACCNGATGGAACAAAATTTTATATTTTAGGTGGCACTAATGATGCTGTTTATCAATATGCTCTGAGTACGGCTTGGGATGTATCCACTGCATCATATGAAAACAAAAGTTTTAGTGTGCAAACACAAGAGGCCACTCCGCAAGGGTTAGCAATAAATGCAGACGGAACATCTTTTTATGTGTGTGGGCAATCTAAACAAATATATCAATACGATCTAACCTCTGCATACGATTTGAGTACAGCATCGTATGCAAACAAAAGTTTCAATCTCATTGGTCAGTTTCCATCGTCGGTACCGTGGGGTCTACACTTTGATAGTACAGGAACAAAATTGTATGTGATTAGCTCCGCCGCAAGTGGTCCTATTTNNCANTANANTTTGTCNTCNGCNTTTGANNTTTCTACTGCTTCCTATGCAAATAAAACCGTNAACGCNGGNCTNAACAATACAACTTCNTTAACAATGACNCCCGATGGAGTTACNTTNTACGTTNTGGATTANGGAACTGGTATTTATAAATACACACTCAGTGTGGCAGATGACATTTCTACAGCTACCTATGATAATGTTTTCTATGATGTGACAGCCCAAGATACTCAACCGTATGGCGTAGCTGTCAAAACTGATAACACTCAACTGTATATAACAGGTGCACAGAACGACAGTGTTTTTCAGTATAGCCTATCCACTGCTTTGACCCCAAACAGTGTGTATTACGTTGCAGACGATGGAACAATCTCAACGACTTCGACAGGGTTGAGAATCGGTAAGGCTTTGAGTACATCCAGTATTAATTTGGAATTTGAAACATGACAAATTTATCTGATCTTCTTCCTTCAGGTGGCGGTGCTAAGGAAGCTACAGCCATAGCATCCGGAACGTTATCTACTGGTCAAACAGTAGCACTCCTGTCAAACGGACAGGTAGAGGCGGTGGGTGAAACGGCAGTAACTGCTTCGTTAGGTAGCGAGGTACAATTTTCACCCGATGTTTCTGGAAACTACGACATTGCTGGATTTTATTATGCCGATCAAAATGCGGTTGTCTTTATTTACCAAGATACAAATAATTATCTTGCGGCAGTCGCGGGTACAATAAGTGGAAGCACCATTACATTTGGGTCCGAGGCGGTCGGACATACAGGCAACTCACCGTATGTAAACGGTGCGTATAGTACCACCAGTAACAAAGCTGTCGTAGTCTATAACGACAATACCATCACGGGTAATTGGATAGCCAAACAGTTAACTGTCAGTGGTACCACTGTTACATGGGAAAGCGGAAGCGGTCAAACCGTGAGTACTCATGGTGGTTATGCGATTGGTATAGAATACGATCCTTCATCAGATCGTTTTCTAACAGTTTGGCCTGTTAATAATAGCCCCGGTACCCTTTATCATAATATCGGACAAATAAGTGGCTCCAGTACATCGTGGACAGGGGTTTATTACAACTTTGGTGGTACTACCTATTATGGTTATACCTATCAAGCACCTCCAGCTCTTTCTTATGATCCTGTCCATGAGTGTATGGTGGTAGCAGTAACTCAAAATTCGGGTGCACAGCCCATGCAGGCTTTTGCGGTAACTGTTCCATCTTCAGGTGGTGCAACAATATTTTGGAATTTACAAGTAATTACTAATGGATCTGGTGCTACCAATTACACAGGCTATGACCCATACATGGCGTATGATAGCGAAAATAAACAACACAATCTAACATGGTGGGATGCGACAAATACACATGCAAATTTAACAACTATAAAAATTACAGGTTCAAACGCAGCTACAGTGGCAACTACTGTTAATATGTCAACCTTGCTAAATCAAAACACGCAATCTTCCAATGGTATCGCATATCACCCTATACTTAAAAAAGTTGCGGTACTTTGGACGGACGGTAGTAATTATTTAAAAGTAGTAAGTGTTGATACAAGCAACGCTACATCGAGTAATTGGACAGCTGGAACTGTTTTGGATGTTGAAAACACTAATCAGTACATTGTAGAGAGACCTATAATTTACGATTCAAGTTCACAAAATATGGCTATTGGATGGAGAGAGTACCCCGGTGGTGATGGTAAAGGGGTTGTTTACACAATGGATGGAACAACCACTAACGTAGCTGATTTTATTGGCATAACTTCTGAATCAATCACTAGCGGTAATAGTGGTAAATACAATCCGCAAGGTGGGGTAGCAACAACAACCGAACCAAGTGCAGGCGAAACAGGAACGGCAGTGAACTTTGGAGTTGGTGATAACGCTGATATGAAGGCTGTTTTTGACAGTGGAAGCAATCGAGTTGTTTTTGGATATCAAAGCGTTTCTACCGGATATGCAGCCACCAGTGTCGCAGAAATAAATGCATCAAATAACTCTGTAAGTTTTGGTAGCGTAGGTATCGTTCAAATTGCTTCTTCAAGTTATAACAGCATTACCTACGATGCATCAGCCGATAAAATAGTACAAATAACAACAAACCCATCAGGGGGAAATTACAATGGCGTAGCAAATGTGGGAACTGTAAACTCTGGCACTAATACAATTTCATTCTCTGGCTTAGTTAGTTATACAGGAACTACAACTATTGAAGTTCAAGACATTACTTACGATTCAACAAATCAGAAGACGGTAATATGTTGGAATCGATCAAATTTTGGTGAGTCAATTGTAGGAACAATATCTGCTGGAGCAATTAGTTTCCCAACTTATCCCAATGGAGTTACACAGTGGGAGACAAGTCAAAACTCAATTAGTGCAGTCAATAATACTTTTGACTCCAACGCAGGAAGTGTTGTCGTAGCATATCAACTTTCTGGCGTTGGATTAAAAGTAGTAGCAGGACAAATTTCCACTGGTTCTGTAACATGGGGTTCTGCTTTGGCCCCAGCAAGTGCGAACGTATCGATGGCAGAGGGTGGGTCAATTTGCTTTGATAGTCAAAATAATAAGGTAGTTATCCCATATGAAGCTACAGGAACTAACGAAGGTAAAGTGGTCGTTTGTACTGTAAGCGGAACCACGGTAACCGCAGGTTCTCCAGTAAATTTTACGTCTGAGGCAAAAGTGTTTGGGCAATCCATTCAATCAACTTTTGATTCTACGTTAAATAAAGTAATTATTGCTTACATCCACGATGACGATAGTTATTTAAGAATTGTTTCAGGTACGGTCTCAGGTACTTCAATGACTTTCGACACACCAATTCTAGTTACCAGTGTCGGTGTTTCAGCGAGTTCGGTCGCTCTTGCTTATGATTCCAACGTTAACAGGGCGTTAGTTGGCTATAAAAGCAGTACGACATTTGGTTCCGTTTATGTAACGTCCGGAACCCAAAGCCCACTCACAGTAGACGCTACTTACTATATTCAAAGTAATGGTAATATAACAAGAACAGCTACAGGTAATACAGAGATAGGAAAAGCTGTAACAACAACACAATTATTATTAAAAGGAGCACCATAATGAAAACCATCGTAGAAAATTCTACAAAACTAAGTAAATTTCTGTACGAAGATGACAAAGAAATTTTAATGGAAGAGGAAAGAATAACAATAGGCCCGGTTTCTAACCCTGACCTTTATGTTGGTTGTCATAGCAAACATGACTGTACATTGTACGAAAATATTGAGGGGCCATCTGAAACATGGGCTGGTAACAAATATATGTTCGACGGAACAACTTGGACAGCCAATCCAGATTGGGTAGATCCAGTTGTACTTGATGCAGAACTCGCTGCAGAAAGAGAAGCTAGATTAGCTGAAATTGAAGCGGCTAACGCAGCAGCGGAAGAGGCAGAAAGTTCTGAGGAAAGCTCGGAAGAGAGTTCGGAGTAAGGACTAAGCCATGAGCTATACAATGACATATGATAGCTTGTTAGTGGACATACGCAGGTATCTTGAGCGTGGGTTTACACAAGCTAGTGATCAAATTGTTTTTGATCAATTGCCACGTTTAGTGACGTTAGCAGAGAGGCGTATAGCTCGTGAACTCAAAATCGAAGGTTTTATCCGAGCAATAACAACGCCTCTGTCTATCGGTGTTAGCACTTATCTCAAGCCAGACAGATGGCGTGACACGATTTCTATGACGGTAGACGGAACGCCAATACAAACAAGATCATATGAGTATCTTCGTAATTACTGGCCTAATGAAGCCCAAACAGCATCACCTCAATTCTATGCTGATTACGACTACGCTAATTGGTTGATTGCTCCAACACCAAATGCAGCTAGTACATTAGAAATCCTCTACTATGAACAACCTGCACTGCTAGGTCCAAACTTGCAAAGTAATTGGCTGACGGACTACGCACCGGAGTTAGTGTTATACGCTTCGTTACTTGAGGCAACCCCATTTTTGAAAAACGATGAAAGAGTACAGCTATGGCAAAGTCTATATGATCGATGTGCTCAAGCATTCAACGGTCAAGACTTAGGAAGAATACTTGATCGTGCGGCACAAAGGAGTGAAGCATAATGCCTATTTATCAAGACGTTTTTGGCGGTGCGAACATTTATCCTAGTGAAATTAGTTATAGCACTCAAAACTTATCGGCTGATGTCACGCTGAGTTGGCCTGAAGAGACTTCAACGAATACTAATTTAGCTACGCGAATAATTGATGTAACACAAACGGGTGCAGGTTTTAGCATTATTGTTCCGGATGCCCAAAAAAGCGGAACTGGTAATACAATACTATTTAACAATATAGGCTCACACACGTTTCTTGTAAAAAATGCNGGCGGTNTTCAACTNGGATCAATTGCGGCNGGTGAGGTTTATCAATTATATNTGACTGATAATAGCACCACAAATGGGACATGGGTATTTCTGCAATACGGAGCCACTACGTCAACTGCCAACGCAGCGTCATTAGCTGGCACAGGTATAGTTGCTATCGGCACCGTGCTATCGCAGTCCGTACCAGTGACCACGTTTAATACTAACTTCACAAGTGGCGTAGATGATCGAGCCAAAATGTTTAACTACACGGGGGCAGGTGGCACTTATACACTGCCTGATCCAATAACGGGTGGTGACAATTGGTTTGTTTATCTAAGAAACTCTGGATCAGGTGCAATAACGGCAACACCTCCGGGAGCAGTCACAATTGATGGTGCAGCTAACTTACCGTTTCAACCGGGTGAGTCAGCTATCATCGTAACAGATGGAGCTAACTTTTTTACCATTGGTTTTGGACAAAGTGCTACTTTTGCATTTGATTACACCACAATAAACATTGCGGGTACTGGTGATTTTACACTTAGTGGCACTGAACTTAATCGAGTTGCTTATAAATTTACTGGAGCACTTACGGGTGCTCGAAACGTAATAATACCAGCGACAGTGCAACAATACTGGATTGATAACAGCACGACAGGATCTTACGTTTTAACCGTAAAAGTCTCTGGTCAAACGGGTGTCACCATCGGACAAAATACGAGAGGTATCTTTTATTGTGACGGCACCGATCTAGTAGATGCAGATACCAGTACAGTTTCGTTCCCAATTGCGGTATCACAAGGTGGAACCGGAGCTAATACAGCAGGTGGTGCTTTAATTAATTTAGGTGGCGGTTCTACAGGTATAAGCGTTTTTACATCTAGTACGCAAGGAGATGCATGGACCGCAATTGGGTATCCAAATCAATTTAACGGTGGAACATTCTAGGAATGGCGGAGCAAACCACGATACTTGTTTCTGAACCGGGGATCAAACGTGACGGTACAAAGTTCGAAGGTAACAACTACGTTGATGGTCAGTGGGTTCGTTGGCAACGTGGATTGCCTAGAAAGATTGCTGGATACAAAACAACGCTCAAAACATTAGCAGAGATTAGCCGTGGATTTATTACTTTTAGTCAACAACTACTCGTCTATTGTCATTCTGGCGGTGCTAATACTCTTGAAAGATTCACGCTAGACGAAAACGGAAATAGCTCTATTGTAAGCACAAGAACACCCGTAGCAGTAGCAGCACAAGGATCGGTAACCTTAGCTGGTTCTGGCGGTGCTGTAGATATGATAGCTATAAATGGGGTGGACATTATGTCTGGTTCCGTTGCATTTAACGTTGATTTACCAACTACTGCAACCGATGTAGCCGCAAACATTACAGCATTTACGTCTACACCAAATTATACGGCTAGTGCTAACGGACCGACGATTACGATTACGTCAGCCACAACTGGAGATGAGTTTAACGGATTCATAATCACTACTACCCTCAACACTTTGACTTCTACAATTGTAAATATGCAAGGTGGATCGGATGCAGTCATAGCAAACGCAAACAATTTTTGGATGTTTGATTTCCAATTCGAATCAAGCAGTAATCAAAATTTTATCCTAGCATCTGTGTCTCCAAATATGGATTGCATTTGTAACGATCAGGACGGACAAATATTTTTTGGTGATGTGCTTGGCACTGGCCCATTGCAAAGTATCTCACTTCCAGCAAATACGAATGCTACAGGTGGGATTGTTAGTTTACATCCATATTTATTTTATTACGGCACTGACGGTATTATCGGGTGGTCAGTACCCGGAGAGCCTACAGACTTAACCGGAACAGGTAGCGGAAACGCCAGAGTGTGGGGTCAAAAAATAATAAAAGGTTTACCGTTGCGTGCGGGTTCAGGAACGGCACCCGCTGGTATATTCTGGGCATTTGATGCTGTTATACGGAGCACGTTTGTTGGTGGGTCAGCCGTATTTCAATTTGATATCGTAGCTACCGGAACATCTATTCTTAGCCCATTCTGCCCGATTGACTACGATGGAGTTTTCTACTGGATCGGAACTGATCGTTTTTACTTGTTTAACGGTGTTGTTAGAGAAGTGCCGAACAACCTCAATCTCAATTACTTTTTCGATGGTTTGAACCGTGATCATGCAAGCAAATGTTTTGCCTACAAGGTGCCACGATACGGTGAGATTTGGTGGGCATATCCACGGGGTACAGCCACAGAATGCACTCACGCTGTAGTTTACAACGTTAGAGAAGACACATGGTACGATACAGAATTGCCAAATGGTGGACGTTCAGCGGGTCAATTTAATAACTCGTTTGCCGCTCCAATACTTACAGGTATTGTGCAAGCTACGACAGCATCTGGAACTGGATACAAAGTTTGGCAACACGAGTTTGGTATGGATGAGATCGACGGTCCTGACATTGCACCAATAAGATCATTTTTTGAAACGGCAGACTTGTCTACACTTACACAAGGTGGTGACAGATATCTCCGTATAACAACTATCGAACCGGACTTTGTGCAAGTAGGAGATATGACAGTAACCGTTACCGGAAGGGCCAACGCTAGAGCACCTGAAGTTGTGGGTACAACGTTCACGTTTCCTGACCAAGCCACACAACCTTTTGAACAAATAGTAATGTTGAAAGAACAACGTAGAGAGTTAAGAGTTAAATTTGAGTCCAACGCTTTATATGGTGATTATCAAATGGGGCAGATAATAGCTCACCTTGGTATCGGTGACGGAACGGATCTAGGATAATGGCATTAAGTGTTACATTACCAGTGGGTATCGGCCTAAAAGATTGGGCAAACTGTCTGATTACAGACTTCATTGCCTTTGGAGCATTTGACCCGTTGGATGATGAAACAAAGTGGCAAGATTGGGCTACGCAATTTTTGAATGCAACCAATTTGATTGAAGATTTCCCAGACCCGTATATGTATGACGATTGGAGAGAGTGGGCAGAAAGATTTGTCCAAACAACGCTATGAGATTTATTGGCTTNGAAAGAGANATTTCTGCGGAAAAGTGGGCTAGACCGTTACTCGGTCTTAAAGACGAGCCTGAGTTTTTCCGTGCGATGTCGGCAGTTGATGATGAGGAAAAGTTTGTTTGCACTGCAATTTTCAACAATTTTACACCTCGAAACATAGATGTATCGTTTGCATCCCGTGGCGGTAACTGGGCATCTCCGAAAGAAACCTTACGGATGTTCAACGCTATTTTCACCTACATATTTAAGATACACGAAGCGTCACGGGCTACAGCTTTGATTGGTCATAACAACAAAAAGTCTATACGGTTTGTTAAACGGTTAGGGTTCAAGCACGAAGGTACAATGAGACAAGCCTATGACGATAACGAAGATTTAGAGGTATTTGGGTTTTTGCGGAATGAATATAATACGCACAGATGGTGTAATGTGAGGACTGCGCGATGAGTATGAAAGAACAAATCCTATCAATTGCAATGCAAGATCCCCGTTTTCAAGAAACGATTACAGTCATCGAACGCCAATTATCCGGAACTAATATCGTAGCTGAGGATCTTACTGAAGCCATACAAATGCTTGAGTATGTATTACAGAATCCAGAAGTGTACCCAGAAGTCCGTATGGCGGCTATAAAAGACGGTTTGATAGATGAGGGTATGTTTCCCCCACAATTTGATGAAGTGCTCATTATAAGCCTTCTAGTGGTCTTGTATGGGATGCAAGACAGATTAGCACAACAAGGTTATGCACGGGGTGGACTTGCAGTATCCGGTAAACAGTTGGCTCGTATGGGTCAAGGTGGTGACCGACAGTTGGCTCACATCAATGACCGTGAGGCTGAGGTGCTCCGTAGGATGGGCGGTCAAGGAACAGTCAACCCGAACACCGGACTACGAGAATACAAAGGTCTCAAAAATATTATCAAGACAGCTTTGCCCATCGCTTTAAGCGTTGTCGCTCCCGGTCTTGGAACAGCTATTGGCACAGCTATCGGATTAAGCGGAACAGCGGCAAGCATTGCTGGGGGTGCCATACTCGGTGGTGGTACATCCTTTTTGACAGGTGGAGATCCAATCCTTGGTGCGGTGACAGGTGGTCTAGGTGGATTTGCCCCAGTAATTGGAGAAGGTATAAGTGCAATTGCACCCGGTCTCGATCCAAGTATTGTCACGGGACTTAGTGGTGGTGTTACAGGGGCATTAGGGCAAACCCTTGCTGGTGGAGATCCACTAACTGGTTTTGCTACTGGTGCAATTGGCAGTATGTTGCGTCCTGAACTAACTAATATGACACGAAGAGCTGGTGAAGTGGTAGTTGACAGTATGAAAAGTGGTATGCCAGCTATAACTACAGAGTCGGGTGCTCCAATCCCAGAAACGGTTAGACCAACTTACGATGCATCAGATTTGGTTTCTGACATGGATGCGGTTAGTTTCAATCCCGAACCAGTGACAGAAAATCCATTGGCATTAAAACCTTTGGCTGAAAATTTATATGAACCTCCGGGTTCTGTTCCGTCGCCAACTGCTAACGTAGACATGACTGAATTAGCTGCAAAAGACATGGCTAGGCGGGTAAGTAATAACCCTATGCTAGGGGCAGATTTCGCCACAGATATAAGTGCTTTACAAACTCAAGACGCTTTTGTTCCAGAGGCTGGTCGTGGAATGGATTTCTCAGAGGATATAGAAAAATTAGGTCAGGTGTCACAACCCCAACAAGGGGAAGGATTTGCCACATTGAGGAATATGCTACCTGAACCAATAGCTAATTTACTACCAGATGATTTATCTATGACAGAATTAGGATTAGGAGCGTTAGGTTTAGCTGCACTTAGTGGGCTAAGTAAACAAGACCAATTAGATATTTCTATGGCAGAAACAAACGGGATATTTGATAAAACTACAAATCAATATGATTTTGTAAAAATCAGAGGTGAGGCTAATCAACGTGGCATGACACTGGGGCAGTTTTTGAGCAGTCCATTTTTTATAAATGATCAAAGTAAATATTATATGAACAATGACACAATGTACGCTGCCGAAGGTGGGATAATGGACGCTCCCGGTTATGTCAGTGGTCCGGGTGATGGTAGGGATGATGTCATAAACGCTAGGTTGTCTGATGGAGAATATGTTATAGATGCAGAGTCTGTATCAATGTTAGGAGACGGAAGTAACGCCGCAGGGGCCAAAATGTTAGACGATATGCGTAAAAAACTTAGAATGCATAAAGGTAAAGTTTTAGCAAAAGGTAGATTTAGCCCAGACGCGAAATCACCTCTTGAGTACATGAGAAGGAGTGCTTAACATGGGTAGTTTATTTCAAGGAGCACCACAAACCGCAACGTCTTACACAACATCCACTACGGAAACACCACGGTGGATGCAAGATGCGATATTTAATCAGATACAGATATCACAAAACTTAGCCAATCGTCCGTTTGAGAGTTACGATTTACCAACTGTAGCAGAGCTATCACCATTACAACAACAAGCCTACAGACAAGTACAAAAAGCGCAAGGGGCGTATCAACCGGACCTTGACGCATCGGCAGCGGGCATTCGTGCTCTAGCTGGTCTAGCTCCGTTACCCGGAACGCCAACCGAGTTAATTCCGACTAACACGAAAACTGGTTTGAGTGCTGCTCAAACATATTTTACGAAAGCAGCGGAAGACACACCTACAAACGTTTCTAATTACTATAATCCATATCAACAACAAGTCATGGACGAACTTGCAAAGCAAGGTGCTCGTAACTTACAAGAAAACTTATTGCCAGCAGTAAGCGATGCTTTTATCAGGGCAGGCCAATTTGGGTCAAGTCGTATGGGTGATTTTGGAGCTAGAGCGTTAAGAGATACGCAAGAAGCAGTTTTAGCTCAACAAGCAGAATTAGCTAACACGGGTTATGCTCAAGCAATGGCTAATCGAGCAGCAGATTTAAATAGACAAGCTAACCTTGGTCAAACGGTGGCAGGCATACAACAATCCGACATAGCACGGCAAATGGGTGCCTTGTCCGATTTGGCGAATCTTGGAGCACAACGTCAAGCACTGGGATACACCGATACAGCAGCACTTGAGGCAGCAGGGGCTGGTCAACAACAACAATTACAACGAGAACTTACAGCAGCTGAGAAACAATTTTTGGATCAACAAAATTTTGCACGAGAGCAAGCTGATTTTCTTTCTAGTCAAATCAGAGGATTAGCTCCGGTTGCACCGAAGCGCACAACATCTCAAGGGCAATCAGTGGGCGCGACTTACTCACCATCGCCATTGTCACAAATAGCGGCTGGTTTGGCTACTTACAAAGGTCTACAAAATTTAGCAGGCAATTGATCGTAAGGAATAAATAATGGGCTTCGAACTAAACAAATTAATGAGACAGTATGGTTTGGCTACACCTACGATGCTTTCCTATGAGGGTGAACGTGGTCCAGATGTTGAAGTAATAGACGAAGAAACCGGAGAGGTAACAACCACACCGGGAGAAATAACTTTTGATCCCGCCAAGCAACGTGCATTCGATCAATATCAAGCACAATATCAATCAAGATTACGCAACGCACCTATGTATGCTGGGTCACAATTTCAAACACAAACGACACCTCAGCCAATGAGTTATATGCAGATGTATCAACAATACCTTGGCAGAGATCCTACAGATGCCGAACGCACTGATGCCATAGCACTTGATGCAAACATTACTCAAGAGAACCCACTTAGCCTTGCTCAACGACAACAATTTTTGCGTCGCTATGAAGATGAGTTCAAAGATTTAGGAATAAGAAATACGGGTAATCAAGCAGTTATGGATACGATAGGAAATTACTACGGTAATATTTTACGCAATCCAGACTACAGGGCAACGCCTATTGATCGATCTTTGCCATTTGAGCAAAGAAATCCAAATATACCGAATCCAAATCCGCGATATACCGGACCTGTAATTTCGGTAGACGATGCATATGCTAATGCAGTCAACGTAGTAAGTGAGCCATATGAATCGAGTGATGTCATACAAGGATATCTAGCAGCTAATCAGGATGTAGCAGATCATGCGGAGAGAACAGCACTAGCCATGGGTCTTACTCCGGGTACAACCGAGTATACACGAGTCATTGAAAATACAGCACGAACGCATTTCAACGAATTTGGAAAAGATAACGCAGCTAGATTAGTAGAAGGTTTCCCAGAAACTGGGCGTGCGTTGATGTTGGATATTAGTCAGAATTTGGCACCACCACCTACCTATGAAACTTCACAAACATTTCTTGATTTTGCTGATCAACAAGATAAAATACTTGCCAATTTAGCAAATCCTTTGCCAGACGAGAGCATTAACACACTTGAAGATGCTCGTAACGTTGATCCATTTGCCGAGTCTAGCACGGGTGGCCCAGCATACGGAGCATACCTAGCTAAGAATTTAGATGTCCTCGATAACATTACGGGTTTTCGTAGCGGAACACCTCAACCGGGATATGCAGCTCTAAATATTCCGGAAGGGGGGTTTGCACCCGGAACGCCAGAAAATGCAGCGGTGCAACAATATTTGGCTAATGCAGCTAAAGAACATTTTGAAAATTTCGGATTCCAAGAAGGAAGACAGTTCTATAAAACGGGTGGTCCGGTCAAGGGTTATCAAGTCGGTGGACAACCTATCGATCCATATGCGGCCGTAGAGACGGTTAACGTAGATACACAAATTGACCCTTATGGTGTGGTAGATCCATTAGGTTTAAACGTAATGATTGAGCAACAGACGGGTCTGACAGAGGGTGATGGTCCTTCGGTTACTGCTCCACAAATGCAAGACAATACGAATGCTTTGGAAAATCTTCTCGTTGAAATGACAACCAAGCAAGTAAATCCGTATAAAGGAATAATGGATAATTTAACTGGAAAAATTGGTGAAGCGCAGACAGTTTACGATCAACAATTAGAGCAATTGCTTGCAAATACGAGAAAAGGTCCAGACAAAGCTGAACTGTATTTTAATCTTGCTGCTGCATTAAGTGCTCCTACAAAAACTGGAACATTTGGCGAATCCCTTGGACTTGCGGCAAAACAATTCGGAAAATTTGCTGCGGACTCACGCAAAATGAAGCAAAGTGCTGATGCGGCTGTACTTAAAAAAGCCGAGGCAAAGTTAAAAAGTCTACAGTCTCGTTTCAATAAAATAGAAGATAAAGCCTCAGAAGAGGCAATAAGAAATCAAGAACAACAATTTAAAATAATAAAAACTCTGGGAGATTTTGGATACAAAGGAGAAGAATTAAAATTAAAAGCTGAAAATATACAAATTAAAAAAGAACAAATGAGACTTGATAAGCTCAAACCAAAGAGTAAATTTGGAAAAATTGCATCTGATAAAGGGTTGATACCGGGTACACAAGCATACTTGCTTGATATTGAGAAACAACAACGACTTGAAGCTGAACAAAATAACGAGATGCCAAGTTGGTTAGGTAAAAGTTTGGAAGAAAAAGTTGCTGCGGGGAATGTTGCTCGTTACAGCTTAGGGCAATTGAGAGAAGCGTTGCGACTCAACGAAAATGCGTATGCTAACGATTTATTTGGTCTCACAATAAGTGAATTAAAATCATTGTTTGGTTCTGATTCAGTAAAAGTTACGAACACAAGAGTGCTGAGAAATATTTTAAGTTCGGAAGCTCTACAAAAACTGAAAGCTACTTTTGGTGGTCAAATATCCGATGGAGAACGTCAAGCATTGGCAGATTTGAGTGGTGTTACTGCTAGAAGCAAAGAGGAAAGAAAACGAATTATTAACAAGGCCATAGAAGTTTTGGATCGTTTATCACACAATAGTCAAAAAGAAATTGAGTGGTTTGGTTCACCTGAAAGATTTAGAGCACCATTTGAGGGATATGCTCAATATCAATTAGAAAATTTCCGTTTTGCAGACGATGACGTTAGGCGGCCACGATGAGCGATGAATCTAATTACTACGGAAACTTAGCGCGAGCGGGTGCAGAGGGCTTGCTTATGGGCTTTGGCGGCGAGGCCGAAGCCTATCTGAAGTCTAAGATTTTGGGTACGACTTATGAAGAAGAATTAGATAAAATCGAAAAAAGCTACGGCAAGTTTAAACGCGATAACAAAGCAGTCGCATTAGGAACTGAAGTAGCGGCTGGCATATTACCCACACTTGCTGCTCTTCTAGCACCTGTTCCCGGTTCACGAGTTGGGGCAGCGGCTAACATTGGTCGCATGGGTCAAGCCTTAAAAGGATTTTTCAGACCACAAAGAGTGGTTGGAGACATGGGTAGGCAAGCGACAAGGCGCATTCCCAGACGGGCTAGGAGACTTGTTGACAACCGTCTTACACGGGCTACTGGTACTGGAGCCACCACGGGTGCCATATCCGGTTATGGGTCGGCTGAAAAAGACCAATACGGTAGACGCGATAGGGCTGGTGCAGCTAGAGAGGGAGCATTGATTGGAGCTTTTTTAAATCCTGCATTGCAAGAAATTGGCGGTGGTGGATTGGCGTTAGCAAGAAATCTACGAAATCGATTTAGAAATCCGACATCAGATGCCGTCACTAGAGAAGCTGTCGAAGTTATACAAAATCGTTTAGGTCCCGATGTAGATATTAGCGAAGCCTTGGAAACAGTAACTCAACAACGTGGAATGGGCGTACCAGCAACCCTTGCAACTATTGATGATGATCTAGGCAGATTAGGACTGTCACAAGCTAAACAAAGTGATGAAGCTGCCCGAACGTTTATGGAAAAGTTGCCACCTGAAAGCGATGCGAGAGATCGGGTGCGTCTACAACTGCAAACGAGATTAACCGACAAAAACTTTGCTGACTTTAAAGATGAAATTTTAAACGTTAGGAAAGACAATGCTGATAGATTGTATAAAACTGCGCGAGAAAATAATGTCGTTATAGACGATAAAAAAATACTAGAATTTGTAAATGATCCCGATATTAAAAAATATTTAATCCCCGCAAAGCAACTCCAAGCAGGCGAAACAAGGAGAGCGAAATTACTTGATCAAGAGGATATGGGAATGAATATTGAAATTGATTCAAGTGGCAAAGTTACAGGGCTTGATTTAATTGCTATTGATAAAATTAGAAAGGCAATGGGCGATGATCTTCAAAAAGAATTTAACGCGAACTTGAGAGCCGACAAAGACGCACTATTAACTGCGGTCGAAAATTTAGATCCCAAAAAATACGGTAAAGGACTTGAGGCATTTGCTTTAGCTAGAAAAACATATAAGGGCGATATAGAAATTGAAGAGGCGGTAGAGCGCGGTGCTGATTTAATGAGTTCTAATAAATCAGCATCAGAATTTAAAAACGCCTTGAAAGACATGACAGAAGGAGAACGAGATGCTTTTGTTGTGGGTGCCATGAGAGTGTTAACTAAGCCTTTAGACACATCTACGAGTCAAAAGAAAAACTTCGCTGACATGATAAATTCTCCAGATGTACAAGAAAAATTAAGAGTAATGTTACCGGATGTCGATGATGGTGGATTTGACTTGTTAAAAAATGCTTTGGTTGCAGAAAACGAATTTTTGAGAAGAACGGCTGGTTTGTTACGAACTAGCGGAAACACACTGCAAAGAACCTCTGATAAAAAAAATATGTTGAGAGAAGGTGCTACGGAATTAGTTTTGGATAATGTATCTGGTGGAATTTCAAGAGCTTTGCTACTCCCTCAAGTTTGGAGTGTAGTGACTAATGTAAAAACTCCCGACTCTGTAAAAGCTAGAATTGCAGAACTTCTTGTGGGCACGCCAGAAGAAGTAGCTACCGCCATTAAATCAATTGAAAAATTAACCAGTAAGGGTCCAAGCAGGGATAAATTGAGACAAGAATTTCGTGAGGAAGTTGTTGGTGGTGCAACACGACTTGTTGAATCAGAAAGTGATGACACATATTAGGAGAATAAAATGATGGGTAAATGGTTTGATAAGTTGCAAAAGTTTATTGGNGAGCAAAATCTAATTACGCAAATTGGCATTATNCTCTTAATAACTTTTTTTGTTGTAGCAATTCTTATGGCGTTAGGAACCTAAACAATGNTNACACTNCTCGGTNGCTCTAATTGGNTTNGGATCGAGCTTTCTNCCNAAGATACTTTCGTTNATCGAGACACGGGAACAGAANAAGCAAGAGATTCGGCTGATGGAAAAGCAAGCCGAACTAACACGCATTACGGCTGAGTTTGANCGTGACAAGGCTCAGGTGCAAGCTCTATCGGCTGAGACAGTGGCCCTATATCAGGCCGATGCGGCCGAGGCAGCGTCGTTAGAAAAAGGATCATGGATATCTGCATACCGAGCTAGTGTCAGACCAAGCATTGCTTATATTTTTTTATTGTTTTACATATCGGTCAAAATGTTTGCTCTCTATGGCATGATTCAGTTTGAAGGAATGATGATTAAGGATGCATTACCATTGATTTGGTCAAATGAAGTAGATAGCCCAACCTTGGCTGCTATCATAAGTTTCTATTTTGGTAGTAGAGCATTCAGTAGGAAATAGNTATGGAAGGTATAAGCATAACAGAATGGATNAANGTTCTCNTNGGTGNATATTCGCGGTNNTNGGNNGNATCGTATNNNCCNTNGTNANAAATCATNTNTTATTANNNGANGCTNNNAAAAAAATAGAGGTNTTGTTCGAATTGGTCAATTCTTTACGAGATCGTATTAACAANGGNANGGATAANTAATGGCTNCAANAAANAAAAGCACNGTNAATNNATCTANGTAACTACACNAAACCCGGANTAAGAAANANGATATTTGAATCAGTCAAGGCNNGTANCAANGGNGGTANGCNNGGTCAATGGAGNGCCCGCAANGCNCAAATGGTCGCAAAGAAATATAAAGAAGCAGGTGGGGGTTATAAGTCCTAATGGCTAAAACAGCTAGACAAAAAAGTCTGACCGATTGGGGTAAACAGAAATGGCGTACCAAATCAGGTAAACCATCTACACAAGGGCCGAAGGCCACTGGTGAACGTTACCTACCGGAGAAAGCTATAAAGCGTCTGAGTAGCCAAGAATATGCGGCTACGACTGCTGCCAAACGAAAAGCAACTAAAGCGGGTAAACAGTTTTCTAAGCAACCGACTAAAATCGCAAGCAAAACTAGAAAATATAGAAAGACCAGAGCATGAATGCTATCAAGTTTGAAAAACAAATGGACCGTGATGGTGACGGTATAATCACTGCCGAAGAGGTGCAGGTTGCTGACCTGCACGAAAAAAACACGATACAAAGTAGGATTACCATCGCTAGTTTTGTAGTCATGGTTCTACTAACTTGTGTGTTGTTATCAGGGTTAATTCCGGACAGTAGGATTACAGCCTTGTCCGGGTTGATATCAACCCTGTTTGTGGCGCTGGCTGGTATTATTGGTGCCTA
>FUFK010068240.1_pt1 | contig 17244 bp, 23 predicted proteins | sample 1021851 | NCBI WGS metagenome assembly FUFK01 (sample SAMEA51879418, study PRJEB19060) | metagenome | reverse complement strand
CATCCCCATAGATTTGATAGCGTTAACATCATTATCAGCAGTTCCAACTCTACCAGCAGAAGCCATAAGTCTTTCAGCTGTGAATTGTAGTGCAGATGGGATGATCATCTTCATACCTTTAGCAGCAATTTTTAAACCTCTTTCATCTGTAAGAGCTGCAATGTCTATTAAAGACTGCTCTAAAGATGTTTCGTTTAAGTCAGCTGCAGTTGCTAGTGTGTTCGAAAACGTTCCAGCAATTGTAGGGTGAGACGTGTTAAACAAAGTTACACCGTCACCAGAGTTGAATGTTCCTCCAGTTTGTCCATTATTTAATGGAGACGCTGCTTTAACTTGTTTTGTTTGAGCCATAGATCTTGCTAAAGCTTTAGTATATCTAGAAGCCAGTCTATCATACAAGTTATCCTCAATTGCTTCCTCAGTGATAGCAAAAGCGAGAGCAATTGTCTCGTTAGTGTATCTAGCTGTGAAAGTTTCTTGAGCATTATCGTATGATACTCCTGAACCTTCTGGTTTTACTTGTGCAGAAGCGAAACCTGACAACATTACTTCCTCTTCGAAAGCTCTGTCAGATGACTCTGTAGTATAAATCTCAGCGGACTGATTTTCATACTGTTTATATTCCAGGCCAAATAGTGCATTTAAACCTGGCTCTAGTTCTTTAACTAGTTGATTACGTGATATAGCCATAATTTAACCTCCTATTATATCCCTGTGTCGTCCAAGAAGAAAGATTCATTGATAACAACTCTCCATACCACACCTGCGGCAGTTAAGTCTTGGTTATCAGGATCTCTTGATAGACCGACAATTTTAAGTTGCTTGGAAGATCCAGCAGCAATATCGCTGTCATCTAGCATCGCACCCGAAACATAATTCGGACTTGAGCCAGCTGCATAAACAATATCAGCTACTTTTCCAATGTCACCTTGAACCGCTGTTCCAGTGTTGTCAGCTCTTATTTCGTATTGCTGTAATGGATTATCATTAACCAGCGCTACGATATCAGTAGCTGTATTACTTGCTTGCAAGTGATTTTGGAACGTCGGTTTTGATGTAGTAGCATCAGTGTAGAAAACACCGTTTAGTGAACCAATGATATCTAAAGTGGTAGCTACACCAACTATTACATATCCAGTTGTTGCTTGACAGACTGCATCTTGAAAATAGATAGCGTCTGAAGAAGCTGCAACAGGGTATTCACCTAAACCCATGCTTTCATAACCATTGCCGTACATTTTTATTGGTTTCAATCCGAAACCAGTAGTTGACGCATTAGCCATGTCGTTTCTCCTTATGTGACCTGTCCTTGCGGACCTCCAGTCACGATTAATTTATTCGCTGGTTTGAAAATTTAAATTTTAACTTTTCTTGCCACCGAAGGTCGTACGAGATTGTCTATCGATTTCGATAGGCATTCCCTTATGCTGTTCCTTCATAAGATCGTTGTCGATTGCGGTCATTTGATCTTGAGCCTCTCTTTGAAAGTACTCTTGTCTTGACCTTGCGATCTCTTCTGGTACCCTAGTCAGCACTAGGCCTCCGTGCCCGATAACCCCTGCGTATTTGCCGTCTGTAATTGCTGGGAAGTCTTCATTAGGATATTCATCGGCTCTTACTAATTCATAACCAGACCTTAAGCGTCCTTGTATGTTTTTCGTGTCGACGAACCCTAGGATTTCTACCCTGACCCATCTGTGTCTGAATCCTTCTGGCGCGTTGGGCGTATCTAAGTACGATGGTGGAGCCCAAACTTTTGGTTTTGCTTTTGGCGCAACCGTTTTTGCTTGTGATTTTACTTTTGTAGAATCACTTTTAGTTTGACTCGCACGAGTTGGTTTACTTGTATTCATATGCCTATACCTCCTTCGTGTTTATAAGTTGTTTCGCATACTCTTCCAGTGGCACACCTAACTTTTTCGCTATTGCGACTTGAGACGGTGTGAGTCTCACGTTTTTGCGACCAGTCTTTGAACTACGCGTTGCAGATGCAACGTTTTGTGTAGGTTTACTAGTCTGTTTTTCCGTAGTATTACCAAATTTGTGGGGGAATTCAAGTCTTATTCTTCTATCCACTTCTGCATAATATTCATCAGATTGTGGGTCCATTCCTTCCTCTTCGGTAAGTTTTCTATGTAAATCAAACGCTGTATATGTCATAGCATTATCTTTACCAAACCATTCATTTTTTTCTGCCCAAGCTTCCGCTTTAGGATCGACTGGTGCAGCAGGTTTTGTTATTGGTTGTTGAACAGGTTTTTCTTTAGCAGCAGTTTCTTGCATTTGATGCTGAGTTTTTAATTCTGCTAATTTACCTTGTTCATAACCTAATTGAGATATTTGAGTTAAAGCTTCTACTTCAGCTTTAGCATCTTCATTTAATCTTGCAGTTTTTAATTTTTCTTGTGCTGCTGCAAGAGATGAAGAAATTCTACCTTCCATTTCTGTGGCATAATTTTTATCTAAAGATGTTGATCTAGCTTCAAATTGATCTCTTTCTGTTTTAACTCTTTGCGCAAAAGCAATAGCCTCTTCTCTTTGCCTTTCTGCTTCACGCATTTTTTTAGTAAGCTTGGCTATCCTTTTCTTAACTCCTTCAGAATATTCTTCCACTTCCTTTTGGTTACTTGGCTGCTTATCACTCCCTTCTTCAGAAGTTTTCTGTACAACCTTTCCTCCTTCGTCCTTACTATCTCGAACATCAGACTGCTCATTAGATTTCTCAGATGTGTTAGCGGGCTGATCATCGTACGTAACATTTGCTTCATTTTTTTTCTCCTCTTTTTCATATGTTCTATCTTCCTCTTTTTGTACATCAGGAAGTTCAACACTTGCACCCGGTCCGGATGTATCTAATTCAACCATTGGTTCATTAGATAGTTTTTCTTCTTTTTCTGGCATAGTTTTTTCTCCTTATCTATGTTTAAAATTCGTGGAATATATCTTCAGGGTTTTCCACGGTCGCTAAAACTTCATCGTCATTAAGAAGTCTTATCTCACCCCCATCTATTCTAATTCGTGATCCGGCATATCTTGCGAAGATAATCCAATCACCTTTCTTGCACCACGGACCCTCTGGATATCTTTCTTTATCATAGCAGTGTGGGCCCATATCCAAAACTAGACCACAAGTCGATGCTACTTGTGATCGTTCTACTGTTTCATCTGCTAATAATATTCCGCCTTTAGTTTTATCTTTTTGTTTAAAAGGTAAAACTAAAATTCGCCAACCTGTAGGGATTGGAAGTTTTGCTGATTCTGTTTTTAAATCTTGTTCTTTTTGTTTGGTAGTTTTTACACCAACTAACTCTTTATTTGGTAACTCAATCTTTGGATTTTGAGTTGATGTTGATAACGGTTCCTTCATTGTCTTTTTGCTCCTTTTTGTTTAGCAGGCTGGATATTTCCTGACTTAAATATTGATACGTTCGTATCTGACCTAACATATACTGGTATTTTTCCATATTGTCAACACCACCCGATGCCATTGCAGATACTACATCATCATGTCTCATCTTAATTATTTTTCTTATTTTGTCTATAAAAGTTAATTCGTCCATTATTTCTTTTTCCTTTTCTTTGGTTTACTTATTTTACTACCATATTTTTTAGTCCATTTTTTTGCTATGGCAGGTTCGTTTTTATATAGATAACGTCTTTGTTTTTCTGATTTAAAGGGCATGTCCAGGCTCCTCTAAAATCTTTAATTGCTTGTAGCTTTTCTTGAGCATCTGCAATTTTTTGAAACAATTTATCTATTTCATCTATATGTTGTGGATGTTCTCCAATACCTACAGAATTTTCTAAATATATTTTAATTGTAGCATCAGCTTCAGCTATTTGTGCCTCGTATCTAGCTTCTAACGCATCTAAAATTGCTGTTTTCATTAACAGTTCCATTTTCTCAAAGATTTATTAATCCTTGAATTTGGATCCCTCGCAGTTTTAGCAGATGTTAATCTTTTTTTCATTCCACCCATTCTTGCACAAAAACTTTTTCTACGATTAGCGGCTTTAGATCCTTTCTTTAATTTAGATGGTTTAGTTGTAACAGCAGTTTTAAGTTTAGAACCGGGGTTTGCTCTTCTATAAGAAGCAACACCTTTTTTATTTAATCCACCTGATGGATTTTTTCCTTCTTTACGTTGCCATGCTGGACTAGCCATGATTATTTTTTAGCAGTTTTAGCCGATCTCTTTAATGCTTTTGAACTTACAGTTCCTTTACCCGGTCTGCTTGTACCTGCTTTCTTTCTTTTGTTCATGTAGTAGTAAAGTCCTTTTTTAACTCTTCTACCATCTTTAGTTGTGTGGTAAGCGCTTCCACCTTTTTTAGCTTCGAAACGTGCATTCATTCCTTTAGCCATTCCTTTAGCTCTTGCCACTTCATAACTAGATTTTTTTCCGTCTCCGTCTAAATCTCTAGCTTTGATAACTTTTTTATTTCCCATACCAAATCTTTTAGCCATACTTCTCCTTTTTATTTATAATGTGCACCACAATCCTTACAAAATTTAGCTTGGACTATAGTGAATGTTTTGCAGTTACAAAATAACTGTTTTATTTTTTTAATAATCTTTTTAATCATTATCTATTTATTTTTCCAGATTTTTTAGCTTTGCTTCCAAATCTTCCGTAAGACTCGTCTCTAGATGCTTTTAATTGCTTCTTAGTTCTTTTCTTACGAATTCTCATAGCGATAGATTCGTCTTTTCTAGCTTTGTAACCTTGTTTCTTCTTGCCTACTTTTCCACCTTTTTTGTACATAGCACCACCTGCCATGCCCATGTCTGAAGGATAGTATCCTGACATCATGTCTTTTCTTGCTGTAGACATTCCACCGCCTCTCATTTTAGCTCTTCCACCATCTTTTAATGGTTGAGTTGTTTGTTTATTAAATCTTCTATTTGCCATTTTTTATCTCCTTATTTTTTTCCATTTCTGAAAATTTGTGTTCCCTTTATACCAAAAATACTACCACATACAAGTATCCAAAGTGAAGTAAACCATGTCGGCAGCGCCTGGAAATGCTCGAAGAAAATCTTTATTTTCTCCATAGCGGCCGGATCGTCCGACCAGACCCCATATGCGAGCACCAAAATGGGCAACGTGAGAATCAATAAAACGACCTCATCCTTGTAGTCGTTTTGACGAGCCTCTAACAGTTTTCCCTGGTAAGCTTCTTCGCCTCGCGCTTGTCGCTCTGCATGCAATAGTTGTGCATCAGACATTGCAACTTTCGCTTTCTGCTTGTTAGCGTATATTTTACTTCCAGCAGAAACGGCTAATTTAATTGCCGAGAACCACATACTAATACCACTTAACAGTAGATTTTTTAGAAGCTAACATTCTTCTTTGACCACCAACTTTGTTTACTGTTGGTTCGCCTTGAGGAATTTTAACTTCTACTTCTTTTGCATAACCATCCGCATTAACTGAAAGAGTGTTTTTTGCATCTGCTTTTGGTGTATCAGATACAACTTCTCCAACATATCTTGGATTGTTTTTTGTAAAGAATGTTTTTCCTTTTCCCATAGTTTTCTCCTTGTTCGTTTATATACTATCTTTTTGGACCTTTCAAGATTTTAACATCTGCCATTTTCATCAAATCATTCTCCATTTTAGCTTGTTGAGACATCATTTGTTTAGTTAGCGAAGTATCAGCTCTTAATTCAGCTAATTCTTGATTTTGATCTAATTTTTCATCAAATTGTTGTTGACCCATTAATTGTTTAGATCTATCTAAATCTATTTTTTCTTGGTCTTGTTCACGTTTAGCAGTGTCATTCATAGCTCTTAGATCTAATTCTCTAGCTTTTAATTTAGCAACTGGGTCATTACTAAACTCACCCATAATTTTATTTTCTTCATTTTTAAATTCTTCAGTCATTTCTGCAATTAATTTAGCTTTTCTAGACTCTAAACTCATTGAAAGAGACATTATTTGTTGTTGAATTTGTGGATCTTGTTGTAACATTGGGTTTTGTTGCATCATTTGTTGCATTTGCATTAATTTTGCAATTTCTTCCCTAAATTCTACCTCTAATTGCTCCTGTGCCATCAAAGAAATGTGTTCAAAGATGTTTTTTTCTAATGAAGCCATCACAACTGGGTTATTTCGAGCAATATTGGTCGCCATAAAGTTTAAATGGGTCGTAATATGTGCTTGATGGTCTTGTCCTTTGAATGCTTGGAACGGTTTTCCGCTCATTGCAAGAATATTTTCAGTTGCAGGATCCATTGGCATAGGTTGTTGAGGTGGCGGTAAAATTTTATCAATATTTTTTACACCAATCGCCGTATACATTGCATGAAACGCTTCATATAGGTTGTGCATTTGTGGATTTGACATTGCAAGTTGTAATTCTGTCTGTGCTAAACTAATTCTTTGTGATTGAGAGAAAATATTTGGGTCTGCAACAGGAATAATATCTACCTTGTCATCAAAATCTGCAACTTTTATATTTCTTTGACCTCCAACTACATCGTATGGATACTCTTGAGGCAGGTAAGTTTTAAAAACCCCTGCTAATAATTGAAACTCACTTTTCATCGCCACATAAAGTCTTTTATGAATCGCCGACATGACCCTTGAACCACGTTCTAAGAGAGCTATAGTCGTTCCAACAGCTGCTTGCTGGTTGCCGTCCCCGACCTGCATGTCAGCGATGGCGGCAAATCGTTGCCCTGCCTGTACCACTATCCCCATCAACTGTAATAAAGTTGGTGAAGGTTCTTTAAATGGTAATGGCATAAATGCATCTTTGATACTTCCTCCAGGTGCATCTACATCTCTGAATTCTCCAGGCTGTATAGCTTGTGCCTCATCTCTAACACGGATTCCTCTTTGTTTAAATCCTGCCGGTAAATTACTTAAAGTTCCTGCGTCTAATAGTTGACGTAATGCAGTAGTTGCCGTTCTTGACAAACCACCGATCATATGAATTAAACCAAAACCATAAAAACCTAACCCAGGTAAAAATTTAAAATGTACAAAGTAATCTATTTTAAGTTTTTGTGGGTCATCTATTTGATAGTTTCTTCTAATTGATAATACTTGTCTGCTTCCTAATTCAAGAGAAACAATATAAGGAAGTTTAATTCCAGTTGGTTCTCCTTGAGAATCTTTGTCTTCAAAACCTTCTAAATCCAAATCAGTGTGAATTTCTAGAATTGTAAAGATGTCTTCGTCTCTAGTTTTTTTAACGCCTTCTAATTCTCTTTCTTTTTTTTCTACTTCTGTTTCTTGATTATACCCAGGTGTTAATTCTATGTCCATATAGAAACCTGATACTTGTTTTTTTCTTAAATCGTTCTCAGACATTTTAATTACATGCACAACTGCTTCTGCATCTTCTAAAGATGTAGCAGTATATGGTACAATTAAATCATCTGCTGGAACAAATTTTGATACAGCTCTGCCTAAGAGTTCATCATAATAAACTTTTTTAAAGGCAGAGCCACTAAGAGGGAGATAAAAAAGCATTTGATCGAACTCGGGTTCGTACTCTTTCATCACATCCATGAGCTGATAGTTCATGAATTCTTTAACTCTGTTTGACTGCTCTTCTCGAGCTCTGTCTGCTAATCCAACTATTTGAGTATGGACTGGGCCATTAGCTGGTAATAATTCTTTGTAAGCTTGCGCTTGAAATTGTGTAACGGCTTCAGCAAGAACTGGATGTGTTGCACCTGAAGCTCCTTGAAACGGTTGTGTTGGATTTTCATATTTAAATCCTAAAAGATCTAAACCTTTTGTGTAACTATCTTCCCATGCTTTTCTTGAAGATTTATATTGCATGTAGTTTCCAGAAAGTTCAGAACCTAATTTACCTAAAACATCTTCCGGTAATAACTCTGCTAAATTATCAAAATGACCATCTGTTCCTGGTTGATTAACTGCTTCAGGATCAAAATTAATTGTTGCACCACCATCTTCTTCTTGTGTTACTGTAACATCATCTGGACCAACTTGTTCATTAACAGTTTCTTGTTCAGCAACTGCTATTTCTTCTTCGCCAGGTATTTTAATTTCAGTCTCTACGTTTGGTAGGGGCTTGTCTATTTTTGCCATTTATATTCTCCGAGTTCCTGACTGTTGTAGCTTGTTTTATAGGAACATTCAACCCTTGAGAATTAGGTCCTCTCAAAGGTGGAATTTCCTTCCATTTTACGTGTGGTAAATTTACCACAAGAGTTTTATTTTTCATTATTTAAAAAAATCCTCATCTGATCTATCTTTACCAGTAAATAGTTTGTAACCTTGATAACCAAGTGTTCCAAGTGTTGCTAATCCAGCACCAATAGACAATGCAGGCAATGCTGCTGTCCCCGCTAAACCTAAAGATGCAATACCAAGTAGTCCTCTTGACATTCCGGCTTTACCTAAAGCTCTTACTGCAGGGTTCATAAATGCTGCACCTAAATAATTTAATGGATTAGTTGCAATTTCACCAACATCTTTACCTTCTCTAATATCTTGTGCAATATATCCAGCAGTAGCGGGTAATTGTATTATCGGTGCACCAAGTGCCCATAAACCTTTTCCAAGAACACCTTCACCTAAACCAAAAGCTGATCTAAACACACCTTTTCCTTCTTTACCAATTTTTGCTTTTTCAAAAGCATCTTGTAAGTAATTAATTCTAATTTTAGAATTTCTAATTACTTCTTGGCCAGCTTCAGAAATTCTTTTTGCTTTTTTACCGCCAGGATGAGTTATTTGTCTTATTGTTCTTTTTAAATTTTTTATTTCATTATCAAACTCTAAAGGTGATTCCATTAACGGTGGATCACCTCTTCTTGCTGTTCTATAAACTTGTCCAGCAATCGGTGCAGTTAATCCTGCTGCTCCAGCTAATTCTAATTTAAATTGATTGTCTAATAAAATGTTATCATCAACTTCTTCACCTTTTTGTTCAACATCAGAGATAATCATTCCTTCCATCTGACTATCGTTAGTTAAATATGTACTAGGGTCATCGTTTCTAAATTGTTTAACCAGTGCACCAGCTCCTGCACCCGCGGCTACAGTACCAAGGCCCAGGGCAATCTTGCTACCTAAACTACCTCGTAATATATTTGGATTTTCTTTTAATGCTGTTAAAAATTTTGTGCTTGAGTTTTTAAGCTTATTAAATGCACCGCCTGCATTAGATTTATTAATTTCTTGCGCTAATTTTTTTGGATTTTTTTCAAGTGCATCATCGACCGCGTCTACACATGTTAATGCTACTCCACCATTAGATTTTCCTTTAATCATTGGCAGTTCACAAATAGGTCCGTTATTTGCAGCATTGGCTCTAATATCAGTTAAAAAATCATTAAAACCATAAAACGTTCCTTTCTGGATTTTTGTTGCTTGTGTTCCTGCTCTATCAATTATTGCCTGTTGATAGTCTTTTCCTTTCAACCCAGAAAAAGGTTCATTTAAATTTTTTATTGATTCGTTAAATTGTGATTTAGTAATATTACCTGCTCGTAAAGAATTATTTAACGTCATCTCTACTGTGTTAATATCTCTTGTATTAAATCTTAAATTAGTAAAAGGCTCACCCTTTACACCTTTAGGACCGTGAAGAACATCAATAGTTCCATATCTAGGACTCCAATTGTATCCTTCAACTTGAATTTTTTTAATCAAATCCTTTACTTGAATTTTAGACCCAGGTTTAAAAGGATTATCAATCTTTCTATTTTTAAAAGCTGTAGCTTCATTGGTTACTTTATAGACTTCTGCAAAATCTTTTTTTAAAACAGAGGTGTCACTCAAGTTTTTTAAATTATATTTTTTTCCATTGTAACTAAAAGATACATCTTTAGCTTTTAATTTTTTTCCAAACTCCCATGGAATTTCTTTACCTTTTTTGTCAAAAAACTTTATGGGTCCTTGACCAAGGTTTTGATCCCAATTACGAAAAGCAAAATTCATAATTGTGTATTTAGGTTGAAAAGTTTTACCTGCATCTTGACCAAAAGATATAATCGGTCTTCCCTCTAATAGTTCATCTGCTTTTGTTAATTGATCAGAAAAAGATAAACCACTTAAAATTATTTTTGCTTGACCTGTAGAAAGTCTATTACTTCTTATAAGATCTGCACCTTGATCTTTTATAATGTTATAGGTAGGAACTTTCCCTGCTTGTAAAGATTTAGAAATTGCATCACGACTAAGACCTGTTTTTTTTGATAGAGTATGATACCAAAGGTCTCCCAATGGTTTATCATCCATAAGCATTCTTTTTAAAACAGTATCTAGTTTTTGTTCAGTGCTCTCTAATGTATCTAAAATTGGATAAGTCTTTGAATCTAATCTAAACCTTGGTCCTGCTGCTTGTTTAGCAGATGGAGCCCCTGTTTTTATACCAAATTTAGTTACAGCTTTTTTTATTATACTTTGTTTAGAGACAAACTTATCGCCATCATTTGCTTTTTTTATTTCTTTAGCTAAATACTTTCTAACTTTTTCAATTTTTTTAGCACCTAATTGTTCTGCGCCTACTTCAGTTGCAACTCCTAAAGCATATCTTGCTTGCTGAACATTTTGACTAGTAAATTCTCTACCGTATCTCTGTGTAGTATAATTTTTATTTAAAAGAGCAGCTGTTTCTGAATCTGTTAAACCTTTAGACTCAGTTAAAATCCTTCTTAATTCTTCTATTGTTATTTTTGGTTTGACAGCCATTAGACCTCCAGGATCTTAGCTAGTCCGCCTTTAGCAAAAGGTGATTTATACGACTTCATAGAATTTAAAAACATTTGAAGCAATTCATCAATAGTTTCTTTTCCTGTAAGTTTTACGCCACCACCAATAAACATTTCTGCTCGTTCATAATCAATTTCATTTTGACCAGGAATTCTAACTTTCTTGATAAATTCTGCAGCTTGTAAACCTTGTGGCATCTCGGCAATGTTATCATACATACCAAAACCACCAGGTCCGCCTGTGTCTCTTGTTCTAATAAACTTATCAATAACTCTTTTATCAACGTCTCCTAAAAACTTCATAGTAATAGGACCTTCTCTAAATGTTTCTTCTTGCTTAACAAGATCTACATCATCAGCACCTCTTTTGAATATGTCGGCAATACCTTTGAAAACACTTTTACCAAGTCTAAAACCAGCTCGACCACCTTCTGCCATCTCATCAATAAACTTTGCAGTAAATCTATCAAACCTTGGATCATCAGGTTTTAAACCTTTTGCGTCTTCTACGTTATTCATAACTCGTCTTGTAAAAGTTATAATCTCTTCACCAGTTGCACCTGCTGGAATCATTTCTGAAATTCTTGGTCCAAAATATTTTTCAACTAAATATATTGGATCACCAGCCAAACCACCGCCGCCTTCTGTAATAAATTTTACATCTTGTGCATCTATTACACTTGAAAGTTTAGTTGCAAAGGTGTCGTCTGCTTTTAAAGCTTCTACTAAAAATTCTCTAGCGCTTGCACGTTTAGTGGCTTCGGCAGCCCGCGTAGATATAATACCTTCATCCACCATTTTTCTAACTTGGTTAGCTAGATCAGGATCTTGTATTCTAAGTTGTCTAATGGTTTCTTCAGCTGATTGAATTGGTGCTGCAATATCGTCTGGTCCGCCACGTGAACCTGGTGGTGGTAGGTCATCTAAATTTTTAATATTAAGTCTAAGCGCATCCTTTATATCTTTATCAGAAGCGTCAGGAAACTTACTTCTTAATTCTATTTCATCAATTAATGGTTTTGCTCTTTCTCTAAATCCTGGTGCGTCAGCATTTAGTTTACCAAGCTTTTCTTCTAATTGAATTATTTTTTGTTTTCCAGCAGACATTCCTGAAGTGTCATAATCTTTTAAACCGAATACACTTTTAGTTGGTAAAATAGTTTCTTCTGGTGCAACACCTTCAGCTTTTGCTAATCTTGTTGCCCACTCAGTATCTTGAATAGGATTACCTTTAGAATCTGTTACAACACCTCGTCCAGGAGGTCTAACACCCTCTGCACCTCTTAAAAAAGGCATCGTTAATGGTGTGTCTCCTGTCTTATCTCTTAAAGCACCTAGACCTTCTTCTGTTAAATTCCTGGTCCTTGTTGCCATGTCTGTGATATTTGGGATTTGTTTAGGGTAATAAAATTCTTCTAGCTTTAACATATTGTTATAAAGCTTAGTTGCTTGAACATCGTTTAATTTGTTGGCAGTTAAATAGCCCATAGGGCTTTTTAATTCGTCTAAGATTTTTGATTTACCGAGTGCGCCTACGGCTTCCATGTTAATGTTCATGTCGATAAATGGTTCTGGGTTCTTACCAGTACCTAGAAAAGTAACATTGGATCGGGAACCAAGGACATCACCAATGTTCCCACCTAACTTGGAATATAATTTTACAATCTGTTCTACTAATTCTTTTTTAGCCATAATACTTTACTAGTCCTTTTACAATAGGTTCGTCTTTGTAATCCTCTGGATGTCGAACCAAACCACCCTGTCTAATTCGCATGATTGCCTGTGTCGTACTGTCGACATAGTCATCATGATCTCCGAATGGAAAAGATGCACATTCTTCTACTACTTCTTGCGCAAAATGCTCATGCATCGGGGCCCATATTTTACCGCTTTCAAAAAGCGGAGCAACGGAGTTTACTCTTGTGTGTTTATCATTTCCTTTTGACGGTGTAAAGTTAATAACTGGGATATCCATTTGTCTTAGCTCGTGAGTCAAAGGTAGTCCTGAAGCTTTCGCCTCGATTATAACCATATCAGGTCGCCAGTCTTGATACTCTTCAAGAGCCATTCTTCGAAGTTCGGGGAACTCGTACCTTCCTTTAAACGCATTAAGTAAAATTATATTTTGTCCAGTATCTTCTGTATTAAACACACCCCACATAGTTACAGCACTATAGTCCGATGTTGTTTTTTTAGTAAATGCAGTATCAAGAGACATTACCGTATATTCTAGTTTAGGAGGGTATTGACCTTCCCAATCCATCCACCAGTCTCGTTTTAGTATAGCTCCTTCTTCAGCGGTTGGTTGTTGCATATATTGGGCCAGCCAGTTGGAAACGGGGATCGAGGCTTTTGTTTTAAGAAGCTCTTCCACTTTCCAAAATTCTGGCCAAACAGGTTTTCCATTTGGCAATATTGCTGGAAGTTCTACAACTTCCCATTGATCACTTCCTTCCTCACTTTGAGCTTTTAATAATTGACCAGTTACATCTTTTGTAGACCATCTAGTCATTACAATTACAATAGCTCCGCCAGGTTGCAAACGTTGACGTGGACCAGCTGTGTACCAGTTCATGGCTTTATCAAAAGCTTTACCATCTGCTCTAACATCTTGTTCTTTATGTGGGTCGTCAATAATTAATAGATCAGCACCCCGTCCAGTGATTGCTCCACCAACACCAGCCGCAAAGTATTCACCACCTTGTTCGGTTTTCCATTTTCCTGCTGCCTGACTATCTTCTTGAAGTCTAGTGGTAAACAGTTCTTGGTAATTTTTATCATCAACCAAGTTTTTAGTTTTACGTCCAAAGTCAATTGCAAGGTCGGCTGTGTGAGTTGCTTGAATAATTTTTAATTTAGGATTGTTCCCAATCATCCATGCCGGGAGTAAGTATGAGGCAAACTCCGACTTCGTATGTCTTGGCGGCATGTTAATGATTAATCGTTTAATTTTCCCGTTAGCGAGATCATTAAATTTTTTATTAATAATTTTATGATGGGATCCTTCTATAAACTCGGGCCAAACGTACTTTACAAAACTTAAAAAATTTTTTGTAATATTTGGACGAGCTTCATCTAATGCTACGCTTCTTTCAAGTTCTATTAATTTAGCGCTTTCTTCTGGGGTCAATCCCTCCAAATTTTTTGTAATATTTTCTGTGTCTTGCATATCTTAAATATGTTTTCAAAAGTTATACACTAATCGTCTGAATTAGACAATAAAGGGTAGACTTGGGACCCCTTTTTGTTTTAGGGGGTGTTGGGTCTTTGTTTTGCTTTTGAATTGCTGCCTGGTCCTGGTACCTCTATGACTGGGGTGGGCCCGCCCGCGCTCCCCATAGTGACTTGAGCTATGCAGTTTTTGCATAGGATATTGTGGGAGGGCGACCCAAAATGAACACTATGTCTATTGACATAGTCTGGGATTTTATAGGTTAGTTATTTATTCATTGTTTGCACTTTCTATTTCAGTTCTTGTTGCTTGATATGGTACTCGTTCTTGTCCATTCACACTATCATATCTGTATCTATATCTTTCCTCTTTATATTTTTTAACTTTAATCGGTGTTTCACTTGGTTGCTTAACTGAATAAGTGTTAGCAATCTCAACGCAAAACTTATTTAAGAAAGTAAATAAACAATTTTGATTACAGAAGTAATCCCAAATATTCGGAGTGTTGTCTCTATTCCAATTATATCTGCCAACTTTTATTTTCATAGTTCTTAAAACTTTATTATCGCCAGAACCTCGAATCCTCGATTGCGTTTGAATTGTATGACAACTTGGATTATGACACCAATTATAATTACTCATTTTTATATTCCTTAAAAAGTTTTTTTACAAACTTCATTAAGTCCTTATAAGGTTGTTCACTTGCTAAAGGTATTTTACTTTCTATTTTAATTGCTTTGATTATTTCTTTTTCAAGTTCGGTTATTGTCATTTTCTTTTGCCTTTCTAAAAGATTTTTCTAATTGTTTCAGTTTAAAAAGTTTTATTTCTGCTTGTCTTTCAAAATGTGCTGAAATTAAAAATAAAACAAAACCAAAAACAATTAGCCCTATACCAATATATAGGGCTAAATTGTAATCTATCATTTATGCCACCTCACTATCTAAAACAAGTGGCTCTTCAAATTGATGAGCAGAAATAAAAAAACTAACATACTCATCTTGTTCTAATAAAGATAATGCAGACAAAAATTTGTTTGCCTCGTCTAAATTATCTGTGTGTTTTTCTATTCTGTAATTTTCAGAATAGTTTGATTTATATTTTCTTATTACAAAGTATATCATTTATCCCTCTATTGTTTGAGTTGCTTTTATTGTCATTGGATTTTTTGCCATTCTCCATTGGTTGCCCTTTTCATCTGGTTCTGCGTCATTGTCCCAGTAGATAAAACAAACAACTCCATTTTTAGAAATGAATGCCTTGCCAGTAGTCATAATATCTGTCGGCTTTGTCCAACTTCCATTTCTAGTGATTATTTTTTTATGCTTACTTGCATAATAAGTAATAACAAAATTTTCTGGTATGTTATTAAGATCTATTTTATTTGTCATTTTTTCCTTTCTGTTATATCTGGGATTTTATATTAAATCCCAGATATTGTCAAGTCTTTAATTTACAACTTGAGATTGTTTCTCATACAACAATCTCTCGGCTATTTTTTCTGCTCTTGTTTTTTCTTTCTTGTTCTTCATTCCTTTTATTCTGTCTGCCAGATTTTTAGGATTGTAGATTGTTAGACCAGTTGAGTTTGTTCTAATTATTTCTGCGTCAGAAATATTTAATCCAAGTTCAGTAGCTAACTCAATCGCCTCGTCAAGATATTTATAACCTTTTAGACCAACTTTAATTTCTTTCATTTGATCTAAAATAGATTTAATCCACTTATGATGAGAAATTACAAATTTTTCTTTTTGTTTTTTCCAATCTTGCAACATCATAAACTCTTGTTCACTACAAGCTATTGACCGGTCACGACAATAATTTCTACCAATTAAATCTAATTGATATTTTTCATTCCACTCTTTGCCATAACCTTTGTCGTCGTCGCCAAGATATTTATTATTGTTGTCAACATATTTTGTTTTATGTGGGTTGCTATCCTTACCCTCTTGTTCAATCAAAATATCTGGGTTGCAATCTTCCTGTGCTTTTAGTTCATCACGAAACAAAGCATAGCCATAACCTCTATCATCACGACTATAAGAAGAATTGTTGTCAGTATCAAGGTCGCCATTTAAACGAAAGTCAAAATGTTTTTCAATGGTTGCCTCTTTTGTAATAGGATTATTGTCATAATCCCTATCTTCTTTAGTTCCAAGATAATGAAAATGGAAACAACTATCTTTTGCAATAGTGTCAACATTTTCAAACTTGTTTTGCAGATATTGTGCTTTTGCAACATCATCTAAAGTATAATGTCGTCTAACAATTTTTTCTGCAACTTTCCAAGCATTGTCATTTATGTCAATTTGTTGTCCTTTCAAATTGTCATAGTTTTGTTTTTCAATAGTATCTTCTTGCTCAAGGTGTACTCGCATACGATTTGCGATTTTGTTCCGATACTCTTGGTTTAGTCTTATTCTGCCCATAATGTTTTTCCTTTCTGTTTTATTTTTTTTATTTGCATTAATTTAAAATTAACACTTGACTTTGGGATTGTCAAGTATTATATGGGATATATATTTATTTATAAAAACTTAAATATAACATTTAAGCATACTTGCAGTTGGCAGTATAAAAACGCAACTGCAAGTTGCAGAACAGAAAGGATAAAATTATTGAATTAGATTAGAACCATTCTAAACTAGTGGGACATGCGTTTGGCAATAGGTTTCGAGCCAGTTGCCAAGCACTGATCCCTGATCCAATTGGTGAGAACTTGATCGCAAGGGCGCCACACCGGTTGGATCTGGGATTAGGTGACAAGCCGCAAGCTTGACAAATGGTCTAGGATAATATAAGATAACAACAGAAAGGAAAAACAATTATGTCAACAAGAAGTCATATAGCAATAGAAGACCCGAAGACTAAAAAAGTGAAAGTAATATACGTTCACTCTGATGGTTATCCATATGGCGTTGGAAAATGCCTGGTTGATCATTGGGACAATCTTGAGTTTGCATCACTATTATTTAATTATGGAGATGCCAGCTACCTGGGAGATACCATTGAGGAGTGTAGTTTTTATTCTAGAGACTGGGACAGGAAAGAAGACCCAGCCAAAGAGTACAGAGATGAGTGGATGTACATGGATGCAATGAAAGGAGATGTATTTATAGAATATATTTATATCTTTAAAAATGATCAATGGCATGTATCAACTCAAAAACATACTAAAGTCAAAGATGGTTACGACAGAGGGACTTTGTTTTATTATACCAAGTTTGAGCCTGTTATTACAAACAAGGAATATATCAAATACAAAGACAAACACGAGAAACACGCTGAAGTTAAGATGATCTCACAAATAGGAAACTTGCTAAGCAAAGCAGGGTTCGACGGAGATAACGTCATGGTTCAGGGTGGCAA
>FUFK010044399.1_pt1 | contig 17247 bp, 12 predicted proteins | sample 1021851 | NCBI WGS metagenome assembly FUFK01 (sample SAMEA51879418, study PRJEB19060) | metagenome | reverse complement strand
CATGTGTTAACCATCCTATAGCTCCACCTTGAATAGGATAATTAACATCTGATAAAGATTTAAAAATTTTTTCTGCAATTTCTACATTGCCAGGATTTATGAAAGAGAAAAGAAAAGCAAGAGCTGATAAACCTAATAACATAATAAATTTAAAATCTGGGAAATTCTTTTGGTCAGTTTTAATATAATAAGCAGCTAATAAGTAAGGTAAAAAAATGACAAACATTTCATGAGTTAAAATTACTAGGGGAAAAATCAATAAAATTATTCGAAAAATTTTTTCATTTATATTGTAATCAAATTTATTTAAGCACCAGACGAAGAATGACAATATTGAAAAAAATATAATTTCTTTTCTAAATCCGCCTAAATAATCAAATATTTGAAAATAAAATACAAAAGGTGAAAATATCAAAAGTATATATTCTTTTAATTTTTTTTGCTGACATATAGAAAGAAAAGTAAAAAGGAAAAATAAAAAGTAAAAAAATATATGAAAATAAGATGTTATTATACCTGGATTTATTTTGGAGAAATTTGAAAATTTAAAAATTAATTCACCTATCAATCCTCGTCTTACAAAACCACCTTGATAATTTATTAACCAATCTCCAATAACAAATTCATGGTTAATTTTATTGATTTCAAAAGATGTTATTAAGGTAAGTAAAAAAGCAATAGAAATGAAAATTAATATTAAAAAAATTTGAAAAGACTTTGAAATATTTACCATAAAAATTATAAAATTTTTTTAAATAAATCTAGTGATTTAGTTTTATTTTTTTTATCATATAGACTCAAACAATAGTAGGTTAGGTCTGGACTGTTATAAATAAAAGAAAACACTGATAGCTTTAGTAGTTTTTTATTATCAAGTTTTGAAATTTCATGAATATCTTTAGTAAATACTGCATCTGTCCATATATGTTGTATTGCAAAATTTAAATTATTTCTAAAAGTTAGAGGTCTTAGCGATCTTCCTCCTAAATGCAAAAACTTATGAAAAGAAATATTTTCCTTTTTTAAAAAAGAACAAATATCGCCAAATAATGGTTGGTTAATGTAGTGCTCTATAAATTCAGCTTCAGAAATAATAAATATTATTTTATTTAAAGAATTTTTTGATCCTTGGAAAACATCTAGTTCAGCACCTTGAACATCTATTTTTATAAAATCTAAATTTTCAATTTTTTCTAATTCAATAAAATCATCTAATGAAATAGTATCTATGGTGCTTGTATTCTTTAAATAAGCGTAACCAAGATTATTATATAATTTTAGTAGTTTTTCATTTGGCTCATACAATGAGCTACACATTGGATGTTCAGTTTCATAAAATTTTCTTTTTTCTTTTTTCCTACCCAGAGCATAAGGGTAATAGGTAACTCCATTTTTTGATTTTTTGTTTAGAATTTCACATTCATTTTTATCTATTTCAAATGCATATATTTTAGATTTTGGAAAAAAATCAAGGATTGTATAAAATGGTTCTTCTTTATCTTCATATGGGTGAGCTCCTATTTCTGCAATATCAAATTTAAGATTTTCCTCAAATTTTGATACAAGTTCCAAAAACTTTTTTACTTTATGGGTATTTTCCATAATAGTAATTTTATAAATCAAAAAAATTTATAAAACCAACTTAAATTAGAACTTTAGATAAGCTTTTTTAAGATCTACCAAAGGATGATTTGGAGACATTTGAAATTTAACCAGTAATTCTCTTGCTATCATGTCTCTATCTTGTTGATTATCTGGTAATTTTATTTTTTTTGGAATAGTAACCCAACCATTTGCATTTCTATCAAAAACTGCAGGTCTATCCTCTTCATATCCCATATGAACATCTTCTAACCAATTAAGATCATCCCATCCCATATGTTCTATATACTTTTTAAGGAAAGGAGTTAGTCTTTTATAATCAGGCAACAAATTGACGTCATATCTATAACCGATAGTCTGACCAATCATTTTTTCACGTGCGGTCTCTTTTTTCTTACCTAGTTGGCCTTTAGTTTCTTTTTTTTTGTTTTTCTTTTTTTTTGCCATATTTATTTAAATTTTATGAAAATCATCTACACCAACAGTATGATTAGTTCCTGATAATGGAACTTTTGCCAGTGCTGATGCTTCCATCGTTAGTGCAGCCATATCTTCCGGCTCTAAAGAGTGAATATTTGTTTTTCCACAAGCCCTTGCTAATAATTGTGCTTCTAAAGTCATTGTGTGTAAATAATTATAAACTCTTAACGCAGCATCATCAGGATTTAATCTTTTTCTAAGTTTTGGATCTTGTGTAGCAACACCCACTGGACATCTACCAGTATGACAATGATAACAATGTCCCGCTGGCACTCCCATTTCTTTTTCAAAATTAGATTCTGGTATCTCTTTATTACAGTTCAGTGCAATCATTGCGCCCGTTCCGATTGCAATAGCATCAGCTCCTAAAGCTAAAGCTTTTGCCATATCAGCACCGTCTCTTACGCCGCCAGCATAAATAAGTGTAACTTTTCCAGTTTTACCAACATCATCAATTGCTCTTCTTGCTTCTCTTATAGCGGCTATTCCAGGTATACCAGTGTTCGCTGCAGCAATGTGTGGCCCTGCTCCAGTTGATCCTTCCATACCGTCAAGGTAAATAGAGTCTGGATCACACTTAGCAGCCATACGAACATCATCATAAACTTTTGCTGCTCCAAGTTTTAACTGAATTGGAACTTTATTTTTTGTTAATTCTCTAAGCTCTTGAACTTTTAAAGCTAAATCGTCCGGACCTAACCAATCAGGATGTCTAGCAGGAGATCTTTGGTCAATACCAGCGGGTAAAGATCTCATTTCTGCTACTTGGTCAGTAACTTTTTGACCCATTAAGTGGCCACCCATACCAACCTTTTGTCCTTGTCCAATGAATACTTCTATTCCATCTGCAAGCTGCGCATGATGAGGATTAAAACCGTATCTCGATTGAATACATTGGTAATACCATTTTTCTGAATATCTTCTTTCGTCTGGTATCATTCCACCTTCTCCAGAACATGTAGCTGATCCAGCCATTGTTGCACCCCTAGCTAAAGCTGTTTTAGCTTCATAAGAAAGAGCACCAAAACTCATTCCAGTAATATAAACAGGTATATCTAATTCAATAGGATTTTCACATCTAGGTCCTATTACTGTTTTTGTTTCACATTTTTCTCTATAACCTTCAATTACAAATCTTGTCAAAGTACCTGGTAAAAAAACCAAATCATCAAAAGTAGGAATTTTTTTCATTAATGCCATTCCACGCATTCGGTATCTTCCTAATTGTGCTTTAATATGTATGTCGTCAATTACTTCAGGGGTAAATATTGCNTTATACCCTAATAAACTTTTATTTCTTTTTGCAAACTCACTCTTTCCATTTGAGTGACCATTACTTTTACCGTTATTTTTACCGTTTTTTTTCTTTGCCATTATATAGCTCCTTTTTTTTCTGTTGGTTCTAAAGCGTCATAATTCCACAGTTTTTTACCTGCAACAATTTTTGTCATTTTAGAAACATCAAAATTATTACCTATCTCNGCAACTTTAAGTTTTCTNGTTAACCATTCTANATCATTTTTTGTCATGGGNGCTTCTACCGCATCACTTCCAAATGATCCAATTTTCCCTCCAACATATATTGTTCCGTCATACATAGAGTCTCCTAGGTTAATACCAACATCACCTAATATAACTATTCTTCCTCTTTGCATCATAAAACCAGTAAATGCACCAGCATCACCTCCNACGATTATAGAGCCTCCTTTTTGATCAATTCCAGTTCTTGCCCCAACACTTCCTTTGCAAATCAAATCTCCACCTCTTATAGCAGCTCCAAAACATGAGCCTGCATTTTTTTCTATTACNACTTTACCNGCCATCATATTTTCGGCACAAGACCAGCCAACACGNCCNTTTACTCTAACTATTGGNCCATCAATTGATCCAACTCCAAAATATCCTAAACTTCCTTCAAAAATTAAATTAAGTTTATTTAGTATTCCAACTCCTAAACTATGTTTACCTTGTGGATTTTTAATAACTATNGTTCCGTAACCTTCGCTCATTAAACGATCAATCTTTTCATTAGCTTGTTTGCAATCCATGTCTTTAACATCCAACTCAGTTCTTTTATTAAAATCGACGTCATGAGTTCCCCAATAAAAGAAATTTTCTGCTTCATCAGGATTAAAAAATTTTTGCTGAGTTTTTCCTGTTAAAACTTCAGAGTGCAAGCCCATTGATTGGGCTTTTGTTTTTTTTGTATCTGTTTTTAGATTTGCCATACTTTTACTTCTCCATCAAATGGGTCGTAAGTATCTATTTCTTGNGGAAGAATAGATCTTATAGCTATTTCCTCAGAACCCATCGCAACCAATTCATCAGATTCATACAATACTAATGGTTTTGCAGCCATAGTATCTTTTGCCATTCCTAATGAATCTTTTGTTGCAACAAAATATGTAAAAACACCATCAAGTCCTGTTAGAGATTCTTTCATTCCTTCTTCTAAAGTTGCACCGTTTCTCATTTTTTCTGCAAGAAAAACTGCAATCAACTCAGAATCACATTCAGACATAAATCTCATACCTTTATTTTCAAGAACTCTTCTGTTATTCCAATAATTCGTCAATTGACCGTTATGGACTACAGATACATCAGCAAAAGGGTAGCCCCAGAAAGGGTGNGCTGATTTAATATCTACACCTGACTCTGTTGCCATTCTTGCATGCCCAATACCGTGTGTGCCTTGTACTTTGTTTAAACCATATCTTTCAGATACAGCTGTTGCATCTCCTAAATCCTTTATAAGTTCAAGGGATTTTCCAATTGAAAGTATTTCAACACTTTCTATACTTTCAAGAGCTTTTGAAAATTCCATTAAATCTTTATCATATTTCATTTCATATCTGTAAGAATATGGGGTCAGTCTATCTTCTTTAACAATTGTTGCACCTAATTCAGAAAGTTTTTTATCTACAAGTTTTTTTCTTTCATCGTAAACACTTTCATCTTCATTTACCGAAGTACTTCCTTCACCCACATTTTCTCCGACTTTAAATCTTAAGATAAAGTTTTGGCCATCATTATTGGCATAAAGGGCATATCCAGTTGAGTCTGGGCCTCTATGTTTTAAGGCCTGAAGCATATTTTGAAGTTCTTCACCAACGTTTGATGATTTACCTCTATGAATTAGTCCAGCTATTCCACACATATTTTTTTCNTTCTTTAATTTATTAAGGCAAACAATCCAAGTACGTATCAAGATCCCATTGCGTAGTCGCACCTAAGAATTTTTCCCACTCATCATTTTTATACCAGTGAAAAACTTTATACATTTCATCAGGCATTGCCGATTTNATAACTTCATCTTCCGCCAATCTATCTAANGCTTCACCTAAGCTTAGNGGNAGTTTTTTTACATCTTTACCAGCTTTTTTAGCTTCATACATACTTCTAGATTCAGGCTTAGATGGTTTTAGATTTTTTGAAATACCATGGTCACAAGCTTTCAATAAAGCTGCACCTAGTAAATAAGGATTATGCATTGAATCAACTGATCTATATTCAAATCTTCCTGGAGCAGATACTCTTAATCCACAAGTTCTATTTTGATATCCCCAATCAGCATAAACTGGAGCCCAGAATCCTTGATCCCAAAGTCTTCTGTAAGAATTAACCGTTGAAGATCCTAAAGCAGTTAAAGCAGGCAAGTGCTCCATTATTCCTGCAATGGACTGTAAACCAATTTTACCAGGTAATTGCATATCTTTAGTGTCAGGCATAAATGTATTTGTGCCACCTTGCACATAACCAAATACTTCCTCTACTCCTGGTAATTGTTTATGACCCAATTTGTTTGTTACAACTTTTCCACCTTTCCATAAAGACATGTTAGTATGGCAACCACTTGCAGATACACCCATAAAAGGTTTTGTCATAAAGCATGCTATTAAATTGTGTTCTCTAGCTACTTGTGCACAAATTTGTCTATAAGTAGAAAGTCTGTCAGCGTTTCTTAAAACATTATCAAATGTCCAGTTCAACTCTAACTGTCCTGGAGCATCTTCATGGTCACCTTGTATCATATCTAAACCCATGGCTGACGCGTACTCAATTACCTTCATAAATACAGGTCTTAATGATTCAAATTGATCAATGTGATAACAATACGGTTTAGAGAAACCTGAGCCTGTGGGACTTCCATCAGGATTTTTTGTCAGCCACATCATTTCAGGTTCAGTACCAACTCTTAATTCTAAACCATGTTTTTTCTGAAATTCATCCATAAATATTCTTAGGTTTCCTCGACAATCAGAAGTTAAATGTCCTCCTGGATTCTCTCTTTCTTCTCTGTTTCTAAAACATGTAACAAAAACTCTTCCAATTCTTTTGTCCCAAGGCAATTGACAGAAAGTTTCTGGATCAGGTATACCAACTAATTCCATTGCTTCAGGACCGTAACCGATATAATTTTTATGTCTGTCTACAAATAAGTTTGCAGTAGATCCATAAACTAATTGAAAACCTTTTTCAGCTGTTCTTTCCCAATGATCTGCAGGAATTCCTTTTCCAACAACACGTCCTGTTACAGATATAAATTGGTAATAAATGTATGTAATTCCTAATTCGTTTATTTTTTCTCTAACTTTTTTTACCAGTTTTGCTCTACCTGGTTGGTTCACATGTTTTTCTAGATCTGTCATTTTCCCCTCATAGTATTTTAAGATCAAAAAGGTAACTGAAAATAAAACTTCTGTCTACTCAGATAAACTAGCTCCATGGAAATGGACTGTTCGAAGTGGGGTGAAGTTCACCTTTCGCGTACCGATTGTATCTAAATGGTTTAAGTAAATCACTTTCATGACCTAAAATTTCTTGAGCAACTAAATGCCCAACACCAATCATTTTATAACCATGATTTGCATCAGCAATCATATATACGTTTTCGAAAAACCTATCAAAAATTGGGAAAGAGTCTGGCGTTAAACACCCAAGACCACCCGAAGGACCTTTTCTATATAGATTTGATTTTCCAACAAATCTTTTTTGACAATGTGCTAAGGCTGAAGACCACATGTCTGAAAATTCATCTGTAGTTTGATATTCCGGAGAATCTATTCCATACGGATCAACATTAACTTTATCAAAATGTTTTTGTACTATGTATGGAGAAGTTCCACCCTGCACACCCAAACCTTCAATATCTGGTTTGTAATATATTCCCCATAATTTATCTGTTATTAATCTTTTGTCTTTATCAGAATATAATGGTGCATCAGTATCAACATGTATAACAGGAGGTTGTTTGCCATCGTTAGTCCTCAAATAGTCAGCATCAACTCCCAAAACACCTTCTTGTAAAAACCAGTATTTCCACATCTCTACTTCATGTAATTTTCCATCTTGTCCTTTAATTTCTGTAGTCTTTGGAAGTTCAAGCATATTCCAAAAATCTCTTACCCATGGACCGGCTCCGACTACAACTTGATCACATTCAATTGTTCCTTTGTCAGTAACTACTCCAGTTACGGCATTACTGTTACTTCCTCTTTTAAAACCTGTTACTTTAACTCCCTTATGAACATTAACCCCATTTGAATTTGCTTTGTTTTCTAGAGCTTTGATAGAGTCTTTATTAAAAGCATATCCTCCTTTTTTTTCATGCAGGACAGATGTGATACCTTGAGCTTGCCAATCATCAAAAATACCTTTCATATATTTCGTGCAGTCTTTTTCTCCTTCAATAAATACCGACTCATACCCAATTGCTTTTTGTTGCTCGTAAATGCTCGAAACATCTTTATGCATTACCTCTGGAGAGATTTGCATATATCCCACTGCATTGTATTTAAATGCTTTTGGATCACTTTCCCAAACTTTAACTGAATGAGCCATTAATTCTCTCATTGCTGGCTGAAAATAATTATTTCTTACAACACCACATGCAATTCCACTTGCTCCTGCTGCCGTATCTTTTTTTTCTAAGACTACTACTTCACCTGGATTTTTATAAGTTTCAGATAATTTCCATGCTGTGCTCAGACCATGAATTCCACCACCAATTATTACTACTTTAGCTTTAGTTGGTAATTTTGACATAAATCAATCTAATACTGAATCTGTAACAAATACAAAATTTTTATTAAAGTTTTTTTTAAATATCTAAAAAGTATATATAAAAATAATACCTTAATTATGCTATTTATAGCTCCATTTTAAAAATATAATAATTTTATGAGCCATAAATATTACAAACCGGCAAAATCTAGGTTGCAGAGAAGTGAATTGGCAGTGCCGGGATCATCGCCCAAGATGTTTGAAAAAGCTCTAAATTCAAAAGCAGATTATATTTTTTTAGATTTAGAAGATGCAGTTTCGCCTAATGATAAAGTTCCAGCTAGGAAGAATGTAATTAAAGCACTTAAAGAGATAAATTGGAGAGAAAAGGGCAAATCCATTTCTGTAAGAATAAATAGTTTAGATACACATTATATGTATAGAGATCTAATAGAAATAGTAGAGGAAGTAGGTGAATACATTGATACAATATTATTACCTAAAGCAGGTACATCGAGCGATGTGTATTTAGTGGATTGTTTATTAACTCAAATTGAAACTAACAAAAAAATTAAAAATAGAATTGGAATAGAGTGTTTAATAGAAACAGCATTAGGAATGTCAAATATAAAAGAAATTGCACAATCAAGTCCTAGATTAGAAGCTCTTCATTTTGGCGTAGCAGATTATGCAGCTAGTTTAAGAGCAAGAACAGTAGTTATAGGTGGTTTAAATCCTGACTATCCAGGAGATCAATGGCATCATGGTTTATCCCAACTTGTAATGACATGTAGAGCATATGGTCTAAGAGCAATTGACGGACCTTTTGGAGATTTTAATGATCCAGATGCATACATAGAGTCTGCCAAAAGAGCAGCGGCGATTGGAATTGAAGGAAAATGGGCAATTCATCCTTCACAAATAGATCTTGCTAATAAGGTTTTTTCACCACCGGAGTCTGAAGTAAATAAAGCAAAAAGAATTATAGAAGAACTAGATAAAGCTGCAAAAGAGGGCAAAGGTGCAGCTCAACTAGATGGAAGAATGATAGATGCTGCCTCAGCGAGAATGGCAGAAAATGTTGTAAATATAGATAAACTAATTAAGAATAAATAAAATGGACATTCACGAATACCAGGCAAAAAAAATACTATCAGGTTTTGGAGTAACAATTCCAAGAGGTGGAATTGCTTATAGTCCTGAAAACGCAGAAAATAAAGCAAGAGAACTTGGTGGTTCGAAATGGGTAGTAAAAGCACAAGTTCATTCTGGCGCTAGAGGAAAAGCAGGAGGTATAGTTTTATGTAATTCACCTTTAGAAGTTGCACAAGCAACAGATAAATTACTTGGAAAAAAATTAGTAACAAATCAAACTGGCCCAAGTGGAAAAATTATTAATAGAGTTTATATTGAAGAAGCAACGGATATTAAAAAAGAGCTCTACCTTGGTTTAGTATTTGATAGAAGTTCTGAAAGCATTATGGTTGTGGCTTCTACAGAGGGTGGAATGAGCGTTGAGGAGATTTCAAAAGAAAAACCTGAAACAATTATAAGATCTAAAATTGAAGTTGCAGTAGGAATGCAACAATTTCAAGCTAGAGAAATAGCATTTGGTCTAGGTATTGATCCAAAACTTATATCAAGAATGGCCGACACCATTATTGGATGTTATAGAGCTTTCAGCGAACTTGATGCTACTATGGTTGAGGTCAATCCAATGGTAATATCTAATCAAGGTCAAATTTTAGCTTTAGATTGTAAAATGAGTTTCGATAACAATGCTTTATTTAGAAGAAGTCAAGTTTCTGAGTTGAGAGATAAAACTCAAGAAAACCCAAATGAAGTTTACGCCTCAGATAGAGGTTTAAATTATGTAAGCTTAGATGGAAATATAGGTAACATAATAAATGGCGCTGGTTTAGCCATGGCTTCAATGGATATGATAAAACTAGCAGGCGGAGAGCCTGCAAATTTTCTTGATGTTGGAGGTGGCGCTACACCTGAAAAGATAGTCAAGGCTTTTAAATTAATTTCAATGGACGAAAAAGTAAAAGTAATATTAGTTAATATATTTGCAGGAATTAATAGATGCGATTGGGTTGCTGAAGGAATAGTTCAGGCACTTGAAAAAATAGATGTTAAAGTACCATTAGTCATTCGCCTAGCAGGAACAAATGTAGAAAAAGGTAATAAAATTCTTAAGGATAGCAAGATAAACTACATCGAGGCAAATACTTTAGAAGATGCAGCTAATAAAGCCGTAAAAGCATTGGGAAAATAAAATGACCGTCCTTATAGATAAAAATACAAAAATATTAATCCAGGGATTTACTGGTAAAATGGGATCTTTCCATGCTGAGGAAATGATTAAGTATGGCTCAAATNTTGTGGGAGGAGTAACGCCAGGTAAAGGCGGATTAAAACATTTAAACCTTCCTGTCTTTAATACTGTTAAAGAAGCAGTCAATCAAACAGGTGCATCTGCTTCAATTTTATTTGTGCCACCTGCTTTTGCAGCAGACTCAGCTATGGAAGCTGCAGATGCTGGAATTAAAACATGCGTTGCAATAGTTGACGGAATACCATCTCATGACATGATTAAAATAAAAAGATATATGAGAAGGTATTCAAGAATCGACAAAATGACATTGATCGGACCTAATTGTGCAGGCGTTATTAGTCCGGGAAAAGCAATGTTAGGAATAATGCCTGGACATATATATAAAGAAGGTCGTGTCGGTATTATTGGAAGATCAGGAACACTCGGATATGAAGCCGCACAACAATTAAAAAATTTAAATATTGGTGTATCAACTAGTGTAGGTATTGGGGGAGATCCAATTAATGGAAGTTCTTTTAAAGATATTTTAGAAAAATTTGAAAAAGATGAAGAAACAGATGCAGTGCTTATGATTGGCGAAATAGGCGGTCCTCAAGAAGTTGCAGCAGGAAAATTTGCCAAAGAAAATATGAAAAAACCAGTTATAGCTTACATCGCAGGTTTAACCGCTCCAAAAGGTAGAGTGATGGGCCATGCAGGGGCAATTGTGTCTGCGTATGGAGAGAGCGCTGTTGAAAAAGTTGAGCTATTAAAAGAATGTGGAGTTACTATTTCTAAAAATCCCTCAGTTATGGGAGAAACAGTAAAAGCAGCTTTAAATGGCAAAACGACTTAAACATAAAATTGCAAATATTGAGCTTTCAAAATTAGTTAGTTTATTAGGAAAAATATTAGGAGTAGTTGTAAAAGAACAAGAAGGTAAACTGCTTTATAACAAAATTGAGCAAATAAGATATTTATCTAAAGCAAGCAGAGGGGCTAAAAGTAAACAAAAAATAAAATTAAATGAAACTAAGCAATTTAGAAAATTGATAAGTAGCATTAGCAAATTAAACCCATCACAATCATTAATAATAGCAAGATCTTTTAGTAAATTTTTAAATTTTTCAAATTTAGCAGAGTCACTAGATAATGTTCACAAGGTAGAAGAGGGCAAAATTCAACAAGCTAGAGGCAACGACGAATTTACTTTACTTGAGGAGGTGATTGAAAAACTCTTGAAGAAGAAAAAAATATCAAAAGAAAAATTTTATAATTTATCTAAAAGCTTAAATATAGAACTTGTACTTACAGCACATCCAACTGAAGTTAAAAGAAGAACACTTATACAAAAATATACAAAGGTAAATGATATTTTAGAAAAATTTAATAAATCAAGAATTTTTAAGATAAAAAATATAGAAAAAGAAAATAAAATTTTAGAAAAAAAACTTCATGAACAAATTACATCAATTTGGAAAACTGATGAGCTTAAAAGATCAAAACCAACTCCTGTTCAAGAAGCAAAATGGGGTCTGGCAGTCATCGAGGATAGTTTATGGAATTCTATTCCAAAAATTTGTTCTAGATTGGATGAAGCAGTTCAAAGATATTCAGGCAAACAATTGCCAATAAACTATTCACCGTTTAAATTTGGATCATGGATGGGTGGAGATCGAGATGGCAACCCAAATGTTAATCATAAAATCACTAAAGAAGTAATATTATTATCAAGATGGGAGGCTGCAAATTTGTATGAGAAAGAAATAACAAAAATTATACAAGATCTCTCAATGCATGAATGTTCTAACGAAATCAAAAGAAAAACAGGCGAAAGTCAGGAACCTTATAGGGTTTATCTTAGACCGGTTAGAAGTAAATTACAAAAAACTCAAAAGGAAATCGAACTTTATTTGCTCAAAAGAAAAAAATTTAATGATCAATTAATTGTGAATTCTATAAATGAAATAATAAATCCTTTAGTGGTAGTTTACAACTCTCTGTGTAAAATAAAATGTAAAGCGTTAGCAGATGGATCAGTTTTGGATTTAATTAGAAGAGCTTATGCATTTGGTCTTAATCTTGCAAAATTAGATATAAGACAAGAAGCCTCAAGACATACAGATATAATAAGTAAAATTTATAAACATAAGTTTAAAAAAGATTATTTGAAAATTGATGAAAAAGAAAAAATATCTTTTTTAATTAAATCTCTCAAGTCAAATAAAAAGNTTTTTAATAAAAGAATAAAATTTACAAAAGATGAAAAAGAAACATGGGAAACGTTCAATATGCTATCACATACACCATATGAGTGTTTGGGAGCTTATATAATTTCAATGGCCTCGTCTGCCTCAGACATTCTATCTGTAATGCTTTTGCAAAAAGAAGCAGGAATGAAGCAATATTTAAGAATTGTTCCATTGTTTGAAACATTACAAGATTTGAATAACTCCGAGTTAGTTATGAAAGAGATCTATAAAATTAAGTTTTATTTAAAAAAATTTAAAAATCTTCAAGAAGTAATGATTGGCTACTCTGACTCAAGCAAAGATGCTGGAAAATTTGCTGCAGCATGGGCGCAGTATCGCGCACAAGAAAACTTACAAAACTTGTCAAATAAATTTAAAGTAAAATTAACGTTGTTTCATGGAAGAGGAGGATCAGTCGGAAGAGGTGGTGGACCGATTTATCATGCATTACTATCTCAACCACCAGGAACTGTTAATGGGAGAACTCGAGTTACAGAACAGGGAGAAATAATTCAACAAAAGTATGCAACTGAGTCATTGGCTGAATATACTTTAGGTACATATTTAGGTTCAGTAGTTGAGGCATCTTTATCACCACCACCTAAACCAAAAAGTCAGTGGAGACTTTTAATGGAGAAGATGTGTGAAATATCAAAAAATTCCTACAGAAAAAATTTAATGGATAAAGAATTTTTAGATTATTATTTTAAGGTTACTCCACAGAAAAAATTAGAGTTTCTTTTTATTGGATCAAGGCCTTCTAAGAGAAATAAATCAAATGATATTAAGGGATTGAGAGCAATACCCTGGGTATTTGCTTGGACACAAATCAGGTTTTTAATTCCTGCGTGGCTTGGTACGTATGAAGCCATTAATTATGCAGTAAAGAATAAAAAAGCAAATACACTTAAACAAATGATTATTAATTGGCCGTTTTTTAATTCAAAAATGGATATGNTAGATTGGGTTTTAGTCAAAACAAATCAAAGAATTGTAAAGTTTTATGAAGAGTGTTTAGGAGATAATTATACTAGTAGGACTGGGGAAAAATTAAGAAATAATTTATCTAAGTTAATATTATTAAACAAATCATTAATACCAAAGAATATAATTGAACAGAGAAGAGATTACAGGGACAGGGTGAGAATAAGAAACACCTATGCAGAAGTACTGAATATATTACAGGCAGANATACTAAAGAAACTATCAAGTAAAAAAATTAAAAATTCAGATAAAAAGATACTCAACGATGCATTATTGATAACAATTGCAGGTATAGCGGCAGCGATGAAAAACGTTGGCTAAATAGAAATATCCCTTAATTTTTTTAGATAGTTTTCAAATTCTTCTACAAAGCTTTCAGTAGGTTTAATTCTTTTTTTCCTTTGATCCTCTGATGTTTTTTCAAGAAAAAAAAAACCTTTCTCACAAGCCTCATTTATTATTAATGCAGATTTAGGTCTTGATGTTTTAAATAATTTTGTTTTTAGCTCCTCAACTGTTATTGGAATATTTTGTTTATAATATGCCATAATTAATAACATCATATGGTAGTGGGACGGCGACTTTCTAAAAAAGTAATTACTTGAGGTATGTGATTGTTTCATTTGTTCNTCCCAAAATTCAAGTAAAGCTTTTGTACTTTTCATTATGATCTAACTCTTGTTTTTTGAGGATCAAAATGGGGGAATGGAACTATCTTAGCTGGTATTCTCTTTTGATGACCATCAATTTTTCCTACCTCAACCTCAGTTCCAACTTCAGAATGACCTACATCTATTCTACATAAAGCAATATTTTTATTTAAAGTTGGAGATATACATCCGCTTGTTATTATTCCAACTTGAGATCTGCCAATGTGTACACAATCACCATGATTAGCTTTTTCTTTACTAACTAATTCGAGACCAACTAATTTTTTTTGTGGATTTTCTTTTCTTTTAATTAAACTTTCCTTTCCAACAAAATCCTCTGTCTTTGTTTTTAAGGGTACTGTGAAACCAACACCAGCTTCAAAAGGATCAACTTGTCCATCAAACTCATTTCCAAACAAAATTAAACCTGCTTCAATTCTTAATAAATCAAGTGCTCCAAATCCTGCAGGTATTAGACCTTCGTCTTGTCCATTTTCCATGACAACATCCCAAACTTTTGGTGCATCAGACGGATGACACCATATTTCATAACCTAATTCTCCTGTATATCCAGTTCTTGATATCATTAATGGTATTCCACTTAATTCTTTAACTCTACAAATTGTGAATCTAAACCACTGTAATTCTGATATTTTTGGTTGGGTTGGAGGTGTAAATATAAATTTTTCTAGAATTTTTCTGCTATTTGGACCTTGTAAGGAAATGTTATTTATTTGATCAGTAGAATTTTTAATTCGGACTTTAAAATTCTTTTGCTTTGCTTTTTCTTTCAACCATTCTCCAGCATATTCATCTCCACAGATCCATCTAAAACCATGATCGCTCATTTTTAATAACGTTCCGTCATCAAACATTAGTCCATTTTCATAACACATAGAGGAATATACTACTTGCCCAACTGAAAGTTTTTTAATATTTCTAGTTAAAGTATAATTCATTAATTCTTCAGCATCTGGCCCAAGTATTTCAAATTTTCTTAAAGATGAAAGATCAATAATTACTGCTTTTTCTCTACAGGCATTATATTCATTTATTAACCCGTGTTTTGTATAATCGTTTGGCAACCAGTAACCTCTAGCGTCAACAAAATTTCTTGTAAGTTTTGAAGTACGTTCATAGAAACCCGTATTTTTTGTAAGTTTTGGTTCAGAGTCAGTTTTCATTCTAAAAGCAAATGATTTAGTAAATTCCTTTTTTTTATCATAAGTTCTAACAAAAATATCAGTCGGATTCCATGAATTACATGGATCAATATCGCTTGGACATGCTGATGTTCCGCAAGTCAAATCTTTAAGTGCTCGCATTATTACATAATCTCCAGGTCTAGCAAAAGACTCGTCTGAAAGAACAGAGTTTTGCCCTCCTGCGGAGGTGTTAAAGAAAAGGTTTATTGCATGCCATCCCTTTTGACGTTTCACTCCGAATTTCTCCATTGAGTCGCTTAGATTATCCGAACAGTTTGGATGCCCAAAATAACCTGAATCCTCATAGTATTTTGCAGTACATGCTAAATTAAAAGTATCATGCCTTCCTACTGTATCTCTAATTACCTCTACCAAAGGCTCATGATCGGTATCGTAAAATTTTGAATATAAACCAGGACCAGGAAAGGTATTTCCCATAAAAGTTCTCGTAGTTTGCCAATCTAAACCTTTTTCGATTCCTTTATTAAGCTTGTTTGTATCGAAAGCAACAAAATCAGAGCATTGTCTTCCAGTTGGACAAATAATTTGAATATAATCACCTTCTTTCACTTCAAATGATATAGCGGTTTGTTTTTCTATATTTGTTTCATTTAAAGGATCAAACATGGGATCAGGTATTATAGAGTGTTCTTTATCATTTATAATATTTGCTCTTTTAACAAACAACGTTAAGTCTGTAGGAGGATTTTGTTCATGAACCAGCATTTCATTTCCCGGAGCAGCAAAGACGCAATAACATTTATCTTTTGACTTTAATTTTACCTTATCTCCCCAAGGAGTGTCTTTATCAAAGACTACCGAGGACTTTGATTTTAAAATATCGAGGTTTCTCTTCTTAAGTTGATAAGAGGCAATTTTTGAGCTTTCATCTTTTTTAGTTAAAATTTTTTTTATTTCTGAGTCTGTTTTATTTTCTTTTAGATTTAGAATACCTACTTCAGATTTGCCATCTTTATTGAATACTGCAATTTCACAAATTTGATTTCCCTCATTATTCACGATTTCAATTTCATCTTCTGGAAGAATTTGAATACCGGTTAATCCACCACCATTTACAACATATCTTTCAACTCCAGGTGGTAGCACATTTAATCCTGGTTCTTTTATTTTAAGACTAGTCATCGCAATAATACTCGGTTTTTTTTATGTCTATATTATATAAATATGTTCTAGTTGACTATAAATTTACTTAGGCACATAATTAATTATCTTAATATTAAGGAAAGGGGAAAAAATGAGAAAAATCATATCTCTTTTATCTGCTTTAATTATTTCAGTTGTTTCATTCACTGGAATAGCTAATTCGGCGGATAGTAAGAAACCTATCGTTATCCCAACACACAATTGGTCAAGCCAAATTGTAATGGCTTATGTAATTGGTGGAATTTTTGAAAGCATGGGAAATAACGTAAAATATGTAAACGCTGACTCTCAAGCTGTTTATGAGTCTATAAGAATTGGTGATGTAACTATATCACACGAAGTTTGGGAATCTGCATTTGGTAAATCATTTACAACTGCTTTAGANAANGGTGGTTTACTTGATTGGGGAGATCACGAAGCAAGAACTCTAGAGGATATGGGATATCCAAACTGGGTTGTTGAAAAAGGATTGTGCCCAGGTTTACCAGACTGGACAGCTCTTAAAAACCCAGACTGTGCTAAAAACTTTACAACACCTGACTCTCCAGATGGAAAAGGAAGAATGTTGGAAGGTCCACAAACTTGGC
>FUFK010422209.1_pt1 | contig 17250 bp, 31 predicted proteins | sample 1021851 | NCBI WGS metagenome assembly FUFK01 (sample SAMEA51879418, study PRJEB19060) | metagenome | reverse complement strand
CCAGATACTTCTATATAAAATCCCGGTTTTTTAAGTCTGTCTATTTTATGTGTAATAACTGATCGTTTAGCAGGAGAAGTTCCATCATGCCCTGTTGCTACAAATTTTTCACCTGCTGGTTTGTCTTTTGAAACACTAACAGCATCTAACTCTTGATCACCATCTAAATCAATTACTTCATAATCAGCTCCTCTATCAGCTTCTTTTTCAACATCATCAGCACTACTATAGTTAGAATGACCCCCTGGTAAGTATGAGTAAGCGTTAGCAATTAAAGTAAAAATATCACCTTCATAATCTGCTAATTCTGCCTTACTTAGTTTTTCCCATTTACCCTTAGGAAGCTCTTCAACTTCAGCTAAGTATAAATTTTTAAAATATTTTGCTAAATCAAAATGCATTATACTATTTTATTATACATATCAGTAAACACATCAAGTGGAACTCTGTGGCCCATTCCTTTAACATGCTCTACTTTCCAGTCAACAAATTTATCTTTTATATTATCTTTAAGCCACTCTAAAGTTCTATTACCTTCAATTAATGTATCTTCTTCTCCAATAACAACAGTAAATTTATTAGGAATGTGATGTTTTACAAATTCAGGATAATTTGGCTCAATTGTTCTGCTATGTAAAGCTGGGTTAAAGGCCAATACTGGAATTTTATAAAGCGCACCTAATATAAATGCTGTGTAACCACCCATACTAGATCCAATAATTATATCAGGTTTGAATTCATTAACTGTTTTTATTATAAAATCAAAAATATCATGTCTGGTATAATCCATTTCTGGAGCATGTACAAAGCATTTCTTTGATAAGAAATCAACTTTTGGACCCCCTTGTGGGCTTTCTAATCCATGTAAGTATAATATTTTTTGCTTTGCTCTCATGATTTACCCGTAAATATACGAAAAGGATCTTGGGAAGCCAAATTTTTAATTAAGAGTCTTTTTATCTTTTTTATTATATTCTTCTAACCTTAATTGATTATCTAATGATAAAAATACACACATTCTATCTAATTGTTCAGGATTTTCATAAGCCATATAAGTTAAATATTCTTCATCAAAAGTTTCAAATATTTCTGTAAAGCTTAAATTATCAAACATCCTTATTGTTTTTATTTTATTTCCCCTGGCCACGGTATGCTTTTTTATAGTTTTTACTTTGTTTTAATTTTGATGTTTTTGTTTTAGAATGAATACCAGGTCTTGTTTTTTTAGCTGCTCTACTGTAAGGTGTTAATGTTAATTTTGCCATTTTAATTTATTTTATTATTTGACGATGGTGTTGGTTTAGTTAAAATTGGAGAGGATGTATTAGGTCCTGTTCCTGAATTGTTTGGTTTTGGTCTATTTATATTAGGTTTTATTATTACTTGNGGTTTATTATAATTCCATATTTGACTNTTCCACCCATTATAATAAGGAAATGGTNTATTATAATAATNNGGATCTGAATAATAAATGTTTTGNTATACTCTNGGTCTTAANGAATTTACATCTAATTGTATAGTATCTCCTTCAGCAGTTACAGCTAATACTTTTACTGTATTATAAGGTGCAGGTGAATAAGTTGCACAAGCACTAATACTAATTGTTATTATAATAAGGGTTACGAGGTACTTTATTCTATTTCTCAAATTTTTCTTTTAAATTGTTAACATTAACTACATGTTGTAGCGATGATACATATGCAGGAGCTTCAGCATATTGCTTATCCAATAATTTATATAATTGCTTTTCCGTTTTACATCTGTAAGCAAATGTTGAATACCATAAAGCATAATCCATTACTGATTCTTTCCAATTATTATAATATGCATGTCCAAATTGAGTGCCTTTAGCTAAATTTAATCTAACTCTAGCTTCTTTCATCCCAAATAAATTATGATTTTCTTTAAATATTTTAGATTCATATGTACCTGTTTCTAAAATAGCTTGTGCTAGTACTATATAAGGAAATTTAAAATTTAATTTACTAAGTTCATCAATTAATGCTTCTTCACTGAATTGGTTCATTTCTTCTACAATTAATACTTTTTCAGTATCTGTTATATATTCTATTTCTGTTGGTTGGTTTGTAAGTCCTAAAAATAAAAATAAAGTAAAATATATCAAAGCTATTTTTAAAAATATTCCAGGATAGTTTACTAATTCATATTTAAGTTTATTACTATTGTATTTATAAAGTTTCATAATATTAATTTAAAATTTATCTAAAAAATTGCCTTTAATAACTTTACTTTTTAAAAGACTATTTTTTTCTTCATCCTTAAGCATTTTATTGGCTAATTTTTCTAAATGCTTAGATTTTATTTTATCATAATCATTTACAATTTGATCATGTTTTTTTCTTTTAATATTTCTTGTTTTCTTTGCCATTATATTCTTGATACTATATCAAAATCATTTTCTTCATCATCTCCTAAACCTAATTCTTTTAAACGTTGTAAATGGTAATCATCAATTTCCCAATCTACCTTTCCTTGATTTACTGGTTTATGGTCTTCAATACCCTCTATTTGTTTATCTGTAAAAATATCACCAACATTTAAAAAGTAATGATTATAACAAAGTAATTCTATATTGTCTAATTTATAGTTTTTTTTATTACCATCTTTAAAATGTAATAATAAGGGCATTTTATAATCTAATACCCTACGTTCTTCAAACCCACATATAGCACATTTTTCTTCTAAATAACCCTCAGCAATAAGTCTATATTTTATTTTTTCAGGGGAGAATGATGAAGCATTTGCTCTTCCTTCTATTATGTCTAATAATGCTGGTTCTTTTTTACCTACTCTTAAAAATTTAGGGATGCCAATACCTGCTTGATTTTTATGTTGTTCAAACAAATTATCATGAGTATCACTTTCATATACCTTAGCCCATTTTTTATAATGCACATAAGAACAATTCAAATATCTAGCAGCTGCTGAATTTGATTTGGTTTTAGCCATTGCAGCTAAAATTTGTTCTTTAGTAAGTGGTCTAGGTTTAGGCATCTAAATTTTTATAAGAATCAAATTTTGCATTCTTTTTTGAATTTTTTTCATAATTTTCAGCTTGTTCAGGTGTCATAATTGTAATATCGTTCCATGTATGGTCACCAGTACCATTAACTGTACTTACTGCTTTATATGCTCCTACGGTTGAACAATTAACACAAACTTTATATCCAAATTTAGTAAGTCTTAATTCAGGCATAGGTGTTCCACAAGCTGCGCAAGGTATCATTTTCATCTTCATATAAGTTTAATATTGTATACTAACATATAACTATGTCAATATACGAAAAAATACCAACTTATCCAAGTTTATTTGCTTGACTTGTATTTAATGTAACTCCAAAGATCGTTAGAGTCTTTAAGAATAAAGATTTTATCATTGGGTCCTTCTAATGGTACAATACTACCATCTGGGTTGAATCTGTCATAAATATACCAAAGAATAGTATCTGTTGCTTCAGCCCCATAAAGCATTCTAAAACAATTTTCAATTACGTGCCATAAGGGGTCAGTTAATTTGCTACAATCTAAACCACCTTCTTCCATTATTTTATCCTCTCTTTTATTGGAGGCATCTAAATTATCAATAAAATTTTTAAATATTATTTCTTCAGATGCATCTATATTATCTTTAATATTAACATCTGTACCTAAAATTAATTTAAATAATTTCTTTAGTTCTGGATTTGTTTCCTTCATTTGTATTAATTTTTTCTACTCCAAATATTTTCTCAAATTGAGATAATGATAATCGTTTTTGTATACTAGCTAATAAAGTAGCTTCTACTAAAGAATTAGCTTCAACTATTCCCATAGTCTCTTTAAATTTATTACCTAGACTATAATATTTGTATTTTGTCATAACTCGTATTTTTTAATTAATTTTTGTAGCTCAGTACATCTTTCGTACTCTTCATTCTCAATAAAATATTTTTTTATTTCTTTAAGAATGGGTTTAAATTTAATTTTATCAACTTCAACAATTACTGACATGTTAAATATATTAAACAATTCAGCTTTATCTTTTTTATTTTTTAAAGCATCAACTATTGCTGATAGACTTTCTTCTAAAATAAATGAATAAAATTTTTCACTGTTAGCTAGGCCATATAGTTCTTCTTGTGTTATCCAAGATAGTTCTAACATTGTAACCTCTCTTTTATTTTTTTGATCTGATTTCTTTTTCATTGTATCGAGGTTTTTAGTAGGTGAATTCATATTATAAATATTTAAAATTTTATTCCTCTAATAGTATTACCTCTAGGTCTGTGAGAATTATTTTCATATAGAGAGGGAGGAGTACCCCATTTGTACATAAACATTTGAGCAGCTGGTTGTTCAGATTCTTTAAATCTAATTCCTTCTTTTCCATTTTTAGTAGCTGAACTACCAAAATGATATAAATGTGCATTATGAATTCTACAACACCCTAAACCCATTAAGTCTAATTTTAGGAAAAAATCCCAATCACAAATAAATGGGGATTGATACATTGTATCAAACCCACCAGCAGCCATATAATACTGTTTATACATTGCAAATGGGAAAATACCTCCATCAATAGTTATTTTTTCTTTTCTTAATTCATTTTCATACTTAATAAATTCTTCGTATTTAAATTCTTTTGGGTTTTTACCAAAATCTTTAACAGGAAAATTAAATATTCCTGGACCTGTGGGTTCAATTTGATTTACAGTTACTACCGTTTTTTCGCGGTTTAATAACGTTTTATGTATTGCCTCATCATAGTCCGTGCAAAATACATTATCATCGTTTACTACAAATATAATCTCATTTGTAGCATTCATTACAGCTAAATTAAGTGCCATTTGCATACCTTGATTTTCACCTAAATCAAGCACATTAATATTATCTTTATATTTATCTAATACTTCTTGGCTTTCTTCAATAAACCCATCTACAGCAACAATTATTTCATTTTTATATTTTTGTTGTTCAATTGCTGATTTAAGACAAATATCTAAATATTCTGGATTTCTGTATGTTGGTATAATTATTGATATCATATTTTCTTCCAATTTGTTAATGGTGATAACCAATCTGTTTCTCCATGAGTTGAGTAACCAGGAATTGGTGTAATTAATAATTCATTTTTTTCCCTTAATTCTAAAAACATATTAAAATCATTAGGATGTGTAGTATCTGTATGTTTACGAAGAATTTCTTCAGTACGTTTTAAAGTAGACACTTTAGCAGCAAATGTCATTGTTGTACTATTTGTTATTTTCCAATGACAACTATCAGTTAAATATACTCTAGTATCCTCAGCTCCCCCCTTACAATAAGGATTACCACCCCTATCAGGATCAATATACTTATCTGGATGATCATATAAAGAAACAAATGATGCTCCTAAATTAAATCCTTCTTCTAATATTTTTTGTGATTCTAATTTATGTAAATAATCATTTTCAATAAAATATATAATTTCATTATCATCATAATTTAATGCTTCATCTAATGCTAAATTAAAAGTACCAGCACCATGACCTACTGAAACATAATTTATATGATNTCTAGATTTATATTTTTGAATCATATTATTTGTTTCTTCAGATACATTATCTGCTATAATAGACCAATCAGCATCTTTAAATACATTAACAGCATTAGCTAAACACTTTTCATTATCTATATAATCAGGTTTTACTTTATTATAACCTGCATCTGATATTCTATAAATTATTTTCATATAACTAAACATTGTTGATCAGGATATTGGAAATGACATATTCCATCTATCATGATGTTTTTATGGCTACAGTCATGTATTTGTTGGTTTTTTACTGTTTCTAACAATATACGATATTTTTCATCGGAAACCAAATGATATTTAGTTAAGTTATTTCTATAAACACAATTTTTTAAAAAATCTTCACATGTCCATCCTTCAATATACTCCCATACTCTACCACTATAGTTTTCTAAATTTTGAATATAATTGTAAGTATCATTAACATATTCTTTATCATAAAGATAATCTATTTTAGTAGTATCTATAAAATAAAAATTAGTTTGAGGATAAAAATCTTCTTTAGCTATTCTATCTAAATCAAACCCGTATTTTTCCATTCCCCCATAACCAATCCCATTTATGTAATAAAAATCATAATCATCATCAATTTTAATTTCTAAAATACTATCATTAAAAATTATATCATGAGATGATTTACATATCCATTCTATCTTATTTTCATGACAATAATCAATTATAGCATTTTCCTGGTCTGCAATCCCAAATGAATGTCCTCTGTTTTCTTCTAAGTCTAGAATAATACAATTTGGAAAATATTTTTTCCATAATTTATTATTTTCAGATTGGAGAGGTTGTGAATAGTTAAGAACAATTATATGTTGTTTAAATTCTTTTAATACAGGTAAGTTATATAATATATATCTTTCATGCAGTTCTAAATCGCTTTCACTATTTATATGACCTATAGAACAATAACAACTTTTATTTATTAACTTTTTTAGGTTCATTTTTCCAAAAACTATATATTCCTTTATCTATTTCATAACTTGGCCATACAAATCTATCTCTCATAGGTTGTTGTTTAGCCCATTCCCACATTTGTTTTAAACCTGATTTCATATCAGTTTTATATTCAAATCCTAATATATCAATTGATTTTTGATAAGTTGGTATAGAATGTTTAACTTCATGTCTTTTTTCTAAGAATATAGTATTTGGTCTTTTATTTGTATCCTCAGTTATTACATCTTTTAAAATAATATTAGCACTTAATATACTATGTTCTTCAATACCACCTAAATTTATAATTTCTTTAGATGCTTTTTCTTTTACAGCAGCATTCCATAAAGGTTCTAATGAATCATCAATAAAACTAAATGCTCTAGTTTGGCTACCATCACCAAAAATAGTCATGTCCATTCCATTTAAATGTTGATACATCCAAATTCCCAATACGTTTCTATATTTATCCCAAATGTTTTGTTTTATTCCATAAACATTATGAGGTCTAATTATACACCAATCTAAACCATGTTGTTCGCCCGCAATTTGAATATCCATTTCACAAGCATATTTTGCAACTCCATAAGGATCAATTGGTGCTTGTTGTTGGGCTTCATCAAAAATACCTCCATATCCATGACCATACACAGCTAAAGTAGATGTAAATACTAATCTTTTAACATCATACTTGATACACATATTTACTATACGTGAAGTTGATTTTAAATTATTATCATAGTTATAAGAACGTATAAATGGAGATAATCCTTCAGCAGCGTAAGCTGCAAAATGAAACACATACTCAATTTGATATCTATTAAATAAATGATCAAGAGAACTATCAACTAAATTTTGTTCAAAAAAGTCAACTTTAGGGTTAATATTTTCTTTAAACCCACCACTTAAATCATCAATCCCTATAATGTTGTATTCTGGTTTGTTTTCTATAATCCAATCTGCTAATCTACTACCTAGTAAACCAGCTACACCTGTTATTAATACTGTCTTTTTCTTTTCCATTTAATTATAAATATTTATATTACTGCTCTACCTTGCATATTCTCCCAATTTCTTTTGGTTCTTATTTCATTATTTTTACTATTTGTAGCTTCTAACATTCTAGAAGATAGATTATGTGTTTTAGCTACTTGTATTAATGCATTTACATCTTTTGGAAAACAATGACCACCATAACCAAAATCTCCATCAGGTCCAGGAACAGCCCAATGTGAATAACCTAGTCGTTCATCTTCAATTGCATATTCGATTACTTTATCATAATCAGCATCTACGCTTTGGCAAATTTGATATATTTCATTAGCAAATGAGACTTTCATAGCTAAAAAACAATTAGTAGTATATTTAACCATTTCAGCATAAGTTGAGTTGGTTTTTATAATTTTAGCTTTAGGAAATACTTTAGAAAATATAGGTTTTAAAGGAGTGGTACCTTTTCTAGGACCCCCTAAGATTATTCTATTTTGATTTTCATAATCTTGAACTGCATTAGCTTCAGTTAAGAATTCAGGGTTGAATACAATAATTAAATTTTTAAATTTATCATTCCAATTTTTAGTAGTCCCTGGGGGAATTGTTGATTTAATTATTACTGTTTTAACAGTTTTAGGGCCTGATAATTCACAATATTTATTTATTTCACCTAATGTTTCTTCAACTATACCAATATGACAACTACCATCTTTATTCATAGGTGTTGGTAAACAAACAAAAATAAAATTACATTTTGTATGTACATCTACTAAAGTACTATTACATAATTTTGTTTGAACATCATAAGTTAAAACTTCATAAAAGTTTTTAAATTTTTGATAAACAGCGTTACCAACAAATCCTTGTCCTATTATTCCTATATTCATATTAAATATTTCTATAACGTCTTTTATTAGACCATTTTAATTTAGTACTTTTACCTAAATACCCTAACTTACTAACTTTTTCATTAAAATTATTTCTATCGTTATTGAGTTGAGTATTACCGTTGTTTTGGTTATCTGCCATATTAGAGGGTATTATAGTAATTATTTTGTTTAACTTGTCTCTCTATATCTTTTGGATGGTATAAAGCAAATTCTTCTACTTCATGTAAGTTAGAATAAAAATCAAATCCTTCTAGTACTTCATGCACTTTATTTTTCCATTGAATTTTGGGATGGTTTTTATAAATTCTCCATTGAAAATCAGGCCAATTAACCCACCCTTTATCATCTACTCTCCAACCCCATTGTCTAATATACTCTTCTGTTAATCCATGTACTGTATTAACTCGAGGAACTTTAATTACCTCATTTTGGGGATTAGATATTAATATTTCTGGAAGGGTTTCTATTAAAGTTTCATGAGGCATTTCATCAGCATCTATTTGAAATATCCAATCACCATTACATAATGATGTTAAATAATTTTTCCATTCAGCAAAATGTCCATTAAAATCCTTTTTATGCCAACCAATTTCACTATTTATTGAACGACTTCTAAGATATGTTTCAACTTCTCTATCACCATTTTTTGAATCATATAAAACTACAATTTCATCCTCATGCCTTTTTTTACTTAAAAGGAAATTTAGTAATCTTTGTATTTCTACAAATTCATTACAAACTGTTATTGCATAGCTTATTTTTATATTATCTTCCATTCCACCCATTTGGTTTATATTGTAAATTATTATATTCTATTGCTGAGTAAATCATAAAAGTAATTGTTGAAAAAACTAATACTTTCCAAATTTCTTTATCTTTTTTTGGTCTTTTATTGTCTTTAATATTAATAGCATCAAATAAAGTATCTGGGGAGAGGTTTTCATGTTGAACACTTGCACAACTTGTAAATAATATACTTATACTAAGTAGTAATGATATAACCTTTTTTCCCATATTATAGATTTTGGATATAATATAATAATCTATCTTGAGGAGCCCAACCTAAAAGATCAATTGCATCTTCATCTGTACATAAAGTTTCTCTATAATTACCTTTTTGATCTGAGATATGTTGTATAGGGCAACCATATTTATGTTGAAACATTTTAGCTAATTCATTTATAGAATAATTTACACCTGTTCCTAATTCCCAAGCATCATAATGTTCTATTCCCTTAGTAGCTACTTTATATAAACCATCTATAATATCATCTACATGAGTAAAATCTCTCCTTTGTTCTCCATCCCCAACGATTTGAATGGGAGCCCCTCTTAATATTTTTGACCTCCAAATTCCTATTACATTGCCATTTACTTCATCCAATGCTTCTCCAGGACCATAAACATTATAAAATCTACAAATTTCCACTTCTAAATTAAACGATTCTTTATATAATTTACAAATTCCTTCACCTAAAAATTTATACATAGCATAAGGAGAAGTGGATGGATTGTGGTGTTTTGAAGATGAACCAGCATATACTACTCTTGCTCCTATATCAAGAGCAAATTTACATACAGCTTCAGTTCCTTTTACATTTACCCTAAAAGTTTCTGTTGGATTATCAAATGATGGTTGTACTCTAGACTGAGCTGCTAAATGGAAAATTAAATCATAATCTGTATGGATTGTGTCTATTTCTTCAATGTCACCCTCAAAATATTCACATCCCTTTATTTTAGTATTACCTGTAGAGTAATTATCTAATGAGTGAACCTTATGTCCTTTATTTAATAGTAGTTTTACTAAATTACTTCCTATAAAACCCGCTCCACCTGTAACTAATATTTTCATTTTTCTTCTCCAGTGAATATGCCTATATAATCTAATGCTTCTATATAGTCCTTTTCATCAAATTCTTTCATAGTTTCCATATCCATTCTCCACTCATAAAATTCCCCTTCTTTTCCAGGAATAGGGTATTTTTCTTTTTCTTCTTCTTTAACAGGAACTGCTAATACAGCTGCCCATTTCCAATTTTCTGCACTTTTTCCATTAGCAAATATCATACCTTTAGTAGGCATATTTACTGTTGAGGGCATCCAAACTTTCCCATCTTCAGCTTCACCCATTAATTCTTTATAAAGATTAGGAAGTAATTCCATTTGCTCATCAAAAAATCTAGTATCTTTCTTTAATAATGAATTAGTAATAAAACCACAACCATAACATTGATAGTTTTTTATTTCATCATTAACTTCTTGAACATAACAAGCATCACTACCACATCTATCACATACTATTAAATTATCCATAGTTATTTCATTTTAGGTAGCTCTAATCCTTTTACTTTAGGTAAAGTTAAATTAACTAAAGTTGGGACATCTACATTTTTATCTAAAATATTAATTATTTTACTCTTCATAGCTTCATAACTAAAATTCTTCCTTAATCTACCACCAAGAGTTTTACTTTTTGGTAACCACTGTTTATAATTTTTCTTTACATCAGTCATAAAATGACCTAAATGTCCGTGATCTACACTAAACCATTGTGATTTTTCAATTAACATATCTTTTTGTTGAGCTGAAGGGTGAATATCTTCTAATTTACCACCCATCATAGCACATAGTTTAGCATCTAAGAAATCAGTATGACCACTCCACCCAGTTGTAATAATAGGTTTACCTGTTACTCCAAATTCTAATAAAGGTCTTCCAAATCCTTCTCCTTTAGTAGGACAAATCATAGCTTTAACTTTAGGATGATTATATAATTCATTAATTTCAGCATCAGAAAAATCACCATGAACTAGATAAACTGAAGGAAGTTTATTTGATGGGGTTTGAGATCTAAGTGAATAAATTCTTTTTAGAACTTCCCTTCTATCCATGTGAGAACCCTTTCCACAACTTGTTTTTAAAATAAGAGCAGGAGCATTAGATTTATTTTTATAAACTTCATAAAAAGCTTTAACTAATAACCCAACATTTTTTCTATCATGACCTAAATCCCCTTGCAACCAATGTCCTACAAATAAATAAGCAAATTTTTCTGGAATATCATTAACATGATTATATAATTCTTTATTTGTAAATTCTTTTATAGGTTTATAAACATCTAAATTAACTCCTTCAAATAATACTTCTACTGGAGTTGTTAATTTTAATTCTTGGGATTGTCCTGTTTGATTATTTTTTACTTCATATTTAGTATTGTCAAATACTTGTTTTGAATGTTTTGATGAAGTTAATATTAAATCCATTCTATTGCACCCTTCAATCCATTGAGGAGCACAAGCTGTTGTTTCAATACCTGCTGTAAGTCCTATATTATANACCCCTACAGATTGAAACTCATTAGGTACAGTAATTTGACACCAAATATCAGGTTTAGCTTTTAAACCAGGAATAAGATGTTTTTTCATAAATTCCCATTCTGGATGATCATTTAAAAATCCATTTCTAGTTTCTCCCCATCTTTGAGATATAATTTTAACATCATATTTATCTGATTCTATTACTGCTTTAACAAAATCTCTACTCCTAGCACCATATCCAGAGTAGGTATCTACAGGTGCACTTATAACAAAACTATTTTTCATTTAATATTCTAATTTATGGTTTAAAACTCTAGGTTTAAAATCTGTATCTTTCCAAAATGTAAACTTTTTTCTGGGTTTCCAAGTTGAAAATAATTCTTCAGTATATTCAATAAACCTTTCCCCCATGTGTTTAGCTGTAAAACCAGCCTCATTTCCTAATGCCCACTCTCTACCTTCAGTACCAATTTCTTCTCTTTTTTCTTTAGACATATTATATAATTCAGTAATTCTATCTCTAGCATCTCTAAAATCACATCTACTGTCCCAAATATAAGGAGTTATAGGAGAACCAACTAATCCCATTGCTTTAGGATATACTGGTAAAGCCCAATTTCCATGAATTTTATATTCTCCAAATTGATTTGAAGGTTTTTCTTTAGAATTAGTATACCATTTTCCCTCATTATCAATAAATCTCATTTGGTCTTGCATACCACCTGTTACATTAGCAATAAATGGAGTTCCTGTAAGTAAAGATTCTGTTAATGATAATCCCCAACCTTCAGCAGCAGATAATAATATAACACCATCAGCCATATTATATAAATAATTCATATGAGTATGGGGAAGTTTTTGAGTTGATAAAACAACAGAAGTATCATCTACTCCAAACAAATATTCAATTACAGCTGGAAGGTCAGTTCCATGATCATTTACAGGATCTGTGTGTAATATAAATAAACATTTATCCTTTTCTTCTTGGGATAATCCATCTATAAACATTTTCCATGCTGCTAAAGCATCAGGTATGGATTTACGTCTAATATTTCTAGAATTAAATAATAATATAAAATCCTTATCTTTTCCTCTTGTAAGTTGATTTTTAAATTTATCAAATTCTAAATCAGGATCTGTTATAGGGAAAAATTTTCTATTATCTAACCCATGAGGAAGATATCTTATAACTTTATCTTTAGCTTTATCTCCTAAAACTATTTTATTAATAGCTACTGTTTGTTTTGATATACCAAATAAAGCATCACAAGATTCATAAAATTCTTCATTATATTGAGGTGCTGGCATATCATCCCAAATGTTAAGATACATTATAGGAATAGATGTTCTAATTTCTTCTTCCATATTAAACACCCAATGAAAATATCTTGGATCAGTAATTAAAAGAATAGCATCAGGCTTTTCTATTTTAATAACATTTCTTAATATTTCAGGAGTACCATAACCATCTGTAGGATATAATCTACAATATGAATCCTCAACCCCTACATCATCTTTTATTAGGTCAGCATAATCAAATACTTGTCCTTTATCAGGATGTTTTACAGAACCAGCTATTTGGACCCAATTATATTTGTGAGCTGAGTTGTGGATAATTTCTCTTCCAACTTGTGCAACTCCAGAATGAACTCTAATATCATCTGTTAGTAATAGAATTTTTTTTCTATCACTTTGTTTAATATAACCCTCTTTCATTTAATTTTTATTCTTTAATTTCTAAATTAGTTTGATTGTTAATTTGCTTTCTAAAATTTTCATCTGTAAGATACAAAAATATACTACGGTCAGCAAGCTTTTGGAAAGAAAATTTACGTTTTACACATTCTATCTTAAAATTTTCAAATAAATCACTTTTAACTTTAACACTTGTTAGTGTCATATCTTTGTTATTTGCCATAATCTTTATTTAATTAATTATTTATATTTGTCTATACATATATGTGGATTCTAAAATGTCGCCGAACATAAATGAGTTTTGTAAAAGGCACACCAATTACAATTATTACCAGGATTATTAGGTGTAGGTTGATGATCTACTTCAGCAAATCCTTCTTGTGTAAATGCTTTTGTTATAAATTCATCTAGTGCTTTTGTTGCTTTATTCATTTTTACTTTACCGGATGCAGGTACAAACCGTTGAATCCTTGGTATAGTAAAATCTTCACTTTCCCATAATTTTCTTTTAACTATAAAAAATTCTATATTTATTTTTTCTAATGGAATATTAAATGTTTCACTAAAAAATTTCTTATATAAAATTAATTGAAATTGTTTATCTTCATCCTTTTTTGCCCACTTACTCCATCCTTTTGTTGATGTTTTAATATCAATTATAGTAAAAGTATCACTATATTCATGGTATAACACAACATCTAAGAATCCTTGATATAATACGTTATTATAACGTTTATTAGGTGCTATAATTATAGGCACCTCACAACCTGCTAAATGAGTAGTTTTTCTTGAAAAATACTTACCCTTATTCTTTTTTAAATAATTAATAATATTAACACCATCTTCAAAAAATTCTCTTAATTCTTCTGGAGTACTAAAATGGCTACCATTCTTTTTATATTGTTTAGCATACTCTTCTCTTAAACATTCCTCAAATATCCCAATAATATCTTCTCTATTTGCAGCTGCTCCACTTTTATCATACATTACAGTTAAATAATGTTGAATAGCTTCATGTAAAGCAGTACCAAATATAGTATGAATTGTTGGAGTATATTGTTTATGACCTTCTTTATATTGAAGTGACCATTTTTTAGGACACTGTCTAAACATAGAAAGTTGAGAATATGAAACATTTTTCTGATACCCATGATTTATAGGTTCAGGAGTATAGTTTCTTATTAATTTTACTATAGCAGGGACTTTTCTTGCCAAAACTTATTTTTTCCATTTATCACGTCCTACTAACATACCAATTATTCCATAATTAGCTATATCAATAAACGTGTCTTCCATTCCTTCTCCTTTAACAAAGTTTTTACCATTAATAAGAAGATTTTTTAATCTTGAAATCTTGTCTGTAAGTCTAATTGCTAAACCAGTAAGTGAAAATTTTTTATCAGATTCATTATTTAAATCTCCACCTAAAGAAATATTATTTAACCCATAATCCATATGTTTAGCCGCAAACATCCTATACATTTCATCTTGAATTTTTTTAAATTCCTGAGATAGTTCAGGATATTCTTTTTCAAAAACTTTAACTGTACTGTCAGACTTAGGTTTTTTAGCATTCATTATTTCTCTATCGCTCATATCTTCAAAATATTTTTCTACTGTACTGCTCATTTATATTACCTCCTTATTATTAAAATATTTTTCTAAAATTTCTAGCCTTTCATCTGCTGATGCCAATAATCTAAGAGCTTCATTACAATTATCCCAATAATCTTTTGTTGAATGATCCCCAATACCAGCTGGATGGTTAGTTAATAGTTCTATACTTGCTAAAGCTTTATTTTTATCTGCTTCAGCTTCTGATTTTAAAAATTTATATACTTGAATGTTCATAATTTAAATAATTTAGTTATTTNTTTTTTTTCTTTACCTATACATACTAGAATATTTCGAACCTCGTCTTTACCCATTATATCAATATAATGATCTGCTTCATGTGATCCACATTCAAAATACTTAGATATTAATTTTACCAATTCTTTACTTTTTGGTTTAATTGATGATTTAATATATTTGTTCCAAACTTTCTTTTTAGGAATCATATTACAATAAAAATTATAAATTCCTATTTTATCAGTTAGATGCATTTTTTGAGCTATATTAGCTATTTCAATGTTGTTTTGTCCCATAGACATAAATCTATGAACCATATAAGAATTCCAACTTTCCCAATCTTCTTCAGAAAATTGAGATGATGGGGTTTTTTTAATTGTAATTTCGTTAAGCCAATCCCAAAGTTTCATTATATATCTTTTTTAAATCCTCTATAATATAAATCTCCAATTCCTTCATTTATAACCCAATAACCCCCAAATAACCTATCCCAATGTGGTACCATTTTAAAATCATAAGGAGTTCTATTTTTATAAAAATCTTTCCATCCTTTTATTTTATCATCTTCTTTAGCTGTAAATGGTGAGGCTGATGGGTTTGAGTGTAAAGTACCATGTTCATTTCTTCCTAACCCTGCACAGGTTATTAAAAATAACCCTCCAGGTTTTAAATGAGCTAACATATTAATAATTGTTAAATCATAAAAAGGATCATGTTCAAAAACTTCAAAAGCACAAACCACATCAAATAACTTATCACTTTTATAATGGTGTCCCATTCCAACCCAATCAACATTTTCCCCTTCTTCTAAATCTACCCCAACCCATTCACAATTTTCAGTATGAGACTTAGCTTTAGGATTACAATTTCCTGATCCTATTTCTAACCATCTTTTATCTTTAAAAAATTCAGGATAGAGAACCTTTGTCTCATAAATAAAATGCATTACTTCGTGGTGCATATTCTATTTTCTTTTGCGTTTTTTTCGTTTTGTTTTTAATGTAGGCAACCATTGCATTAACTGGTTGTATAGTGCCTTATGACTGTTTTTGCTCATCTCTTTTTTCGTTATATTTCATATATTCATCTCTAAGTTCTGGAGGAAGAGTATCTATTAATATTTTTCCTGATTCTGAATCAAAAAATACTGGAATAGGCATTATAGCATCTTCTTCAGCTCCTACTACAAACTTAGAAACTTTACGTAAAATGACTCCCTGTGAGAAAATAACTCCACCATCAGGTGTTTCTACAGATTGAGTATTTTTTAAATCTACATTTAACTGCATTTGTTGTTGTTGTTGTGACATATTAATGTTTTTTTTGTTGTTTATAATCTATTAAAAATCCAATTGCTACTAAAATATTTAAACCTACACTAGCAATTAATTCGTGTAAGTCTTGATATACATTTAATGATAAATGAACATGACCTATTATCCAAAATGGTATTGCCATTTGTTGACTGTACCATACTAGAGCAAATTTTATAAAGTCCTTCATTATACATTTATTAACTGATTTATTAAGGCCATACAATTTATCTCTTTATCAATTCTAAAATTAGATTGATAAGAATATTCATTAATATAATATGCTACCATACCTTCTTTACCAGGTTTAAATTTACTAGCATTATCATAAAGATAACGATATAATTCTTCAAAATCCTGGACATTAGCATCTGCTATAATTTGCCTAATCATTTTCCATCTACCACCTTCTGATAATTCTCTAACAACTTCAACCATATAATTAGATGATACAAGTACTGATTTGTCAATTACTAATTTTTGGTCTTGAGTTGATAATTGAATTGTATTAAGACATTTACGTAAATCAGGATAATATTGATTTACAATTGTTTTAATATCTTCTAAATCATATACTGTACCCTCAGTTGCCATAACACTAGCAAGATGTACTGCTACTTCTTTTTTACTAGGAGGTATTACTTTAAGTGTTTGACATCTTGACTGTAATGGAT
>FUFK010064393.1_pt1 | contig 17252 bp, 17 predicted proteins | sample 1021851 | NCBI WGS metagenome assembly FUFK01 (sample SAMEA51879418, study PRJEB19060) | metagenome | reverse complement strand
GCAATTCAACAGGATCCTCGGTCCTGGTATTCTGCCTCTTCCAAGATCCTCAGGTTTTCAGCAGACTCTCCCTGAATCCGTCTGAGAAGCAAACTGCAAAGCTGTTTTCCTGCTTCATCCAACGATGCGTGAAACGCGCTTACGGGGGGATCGCTGAATTCCAGAAAACGGGTTCCTTCNAANGCAATCAANCAGACATCTTTCCCAACTTCCAATCCTTCCTNTTTGAGAGCAGCCAGCATNCCCAGGGTGGTGGAAACNCCNGGGCTGAGGAAAGCTCTGGGNGANTCNTGCATCCCCAGAAAGTTCTCCATGATTTTTCGTCCGCTTTCGAAAGAAAGTTCCATGTCCGCCTCCAGNTNTGGGTCAGGTTGAATCCCCGATTCGCTCAATGCGAGATGAAATCCCTTCCTGCGGTGGCTGGTGTAGTTCAGTTCTGAAGGNGGATTGATGAGGGCGATCNGGCGNTGACCTGACTCTAGAAAGATTTTGGCCGAACGGTAGCTGATTTCTTCATGGGCCACATCAAAATAAGGATATTTGCTATAAAGTTCAGTCCTGCCAAAACTGACAAAGGGGAAATCCTTTTCCAGCAGATATCTGATGCGAGAATCCTGGTTGCTGGTTTGGCCGACAATCAAACCATCCGCCAGNCCNGATTCTACGACCCTTTTNACCGGNGTCAGCATNTCNTCCCCNGGAAAACGCGGGATGATGCTCAATGTCATNCCACTCCCCTCCAACTCACGGATGATGCCCTGGCAAAAATTCATGTAGCCCATCGCCGGNAAAGCACTCTGNGGATCTGGAGAAAGAATGAGAGCGATTGTGTTGGTCTTCCCGGTTCTCAGGTTGAAACCCCTCTGATCCGGGAAATATCCTAATTCCGATGCTGCCTGCTTGACCCTCGANATGGTTTTCGGACGAACCTCGGGACCTTCCTTCAGTGCCCGGGAAACAGTGGTCACCGAAAGCTCCAGATGCGCTGCAAGTTTCTTCAGCGTGATCTTGGAGGCCATTCTATTCCTTCACTGCTCCTAAAGTAAGACCGGTGATGAAATGTTTTTGAAGCATAAAAAACATCAAAACAGGAGGTAATGCTGCAATGACAGATCCTGCAGAAATGAGTTGCCATGAGGTCGTCCACCTCCCCCTCAAAGCCTGAAGCCCTAAAGTAATGGGCCTTGCTTCATCCTCTTGAACAAGAACTAGCGCCCAGAAATAATCGTTCCAAATAAAAGTGAATTCTAAAACTGCCAAAGCTGCCAAAGCAGGTTGAATCAAAGGCAAGATCACACTCCAATAAACTCTGAATTCTGATGCACCATCAATGCGTGCGCTTTCAACCATTTCATGAGGTAATTCCTTGATAAATCCACGAAGAAAAAATGTGCAGAATCCCGTCTGAAAAGCGGTATGAAAGAGAATGAGGGCCAGCTTCGTATCATAGAGTCCGAGTTTTAAAGTCAAATCCCTAACAGGAATCATCAGGATTTGAGCAGGAACGAAGTTACCTGCGATGAAAATCGCAAAAATGAAGAAATTTCCTTTGAATTGATGCTTTGCAAGTGAATACCCGGCTAATGAACTTAACACCAGAGTTCCGAGAACTGTTGGAAGGGTAATCACAATACTGTTAAAAAAATACTTGAACATCGGTGTGGCTTTGAAAACTTCAGAATAGTTTTCAATCAGAAAAAATCCCGAAGGCCATCCCCAATAATTTCCAGTATTTAAATCTTCTAGTGATCGAACTGAGGTAACAAGGATCCCAAAAAGAGGAAGTAACCAGATCAACAAAAATATATATAAAATGATTCGATAACTTCCTTTGGCAAAAAATGAACTGTTTTCAAGAGACTGGGGAAACATTTTAAAGCCTCCCTTTTTCATTACGCCATACGCGAATTAAAAACCAAACAATGTAGATATCTAAAATGAGAAAAAGGATCGTTGCCAAAGAAGCTCCATANCCCGTTCGATAGTTGAAAATGGCCTGTTCCACCATTTCATAGGCGAGTACTGTAGAACTACCCCATGGACCTCCTTGAGTCATGATGGCAATCAGATCATAACTTCGAAGTGCACCTAATACAGAAACAACAACAGCGATAAATGTAGCCGGTTTTAACTGAGGAAGGATGATGTTCCAGAACATGGGCCATCCTTTGGCCCCGTCGATACGCCCTGCCTCAATCATTTCCTGATTCAATCCCGCAAGTCCTGTCATGTAAAGAATAAGGCAGTAAGCAACTTGGGGCCACATTGCAGCAATGATGATCCCAAAACTCACTAAATCTTCATTTGACAGCAACGCAACGGATTCAAGGCCAGCACCAACCAGGAAACTATCCAAGAGTCCATATTTTGGATTATAAAACCAGGAAAATATTATTCCGACAACAACNGGGCTTATGACAAAGGGGAANAANAATAATGATTTGATAAACCTNAGTTCTTTAAAACCTTGGTTTAAAAAAATTCCTAATCCTAGACTTAATGGAGGGGCTAAAAGAAAAAAAACCAACCATANAAGGTTATTTTTAAACGCGACATGGACTCTATCGTCATGCCACATCTCTATATAATTCCCGAATCCCAACCACGTCATTTCTCCATATCCATCCCATTCATAAAAGCTAATCCTAAGACTAGCGAAAATGGGATAAATCACATAAATGAAAAATAAAACGAAGGCAGGGCCTAGAAAAAAGACCGGAGCCAGTTTCAACTGGTTCCGGTCCCAAAAGCTTGGGGTCATTAACAGTTAAATGTAATTCTACCCAAGTTATTTTTTAAAGATTCGCTTTCGAGCACGTTCAATTCGTTGACGAATCTGCTTTTCACGATCAGGTTTTACCATGAATTCCTGAAANCCTTTCATCCCTTCCTTTGCCATTTCAGGAGGAGTATCCCGGTCGTAAAATTGTGCCAAACCCGCTGATTCGCTCAGCACTTTAAATCCAATTTTCAAAAACTCATCTGTTGGAGGAGGAGATTGATTATTGGTTGATAGCATTCCAGACGCATCAGCAATGATTTTTTGAATGTCGGCTCTTCCTAAAAATGCCAAGAACCTTCTTGCATCCTTTTTATTTTTTGCACGTGCAGGAATATGCATTGAATCCGTTGGAGCTTCTTCATAAGTCCTGACACTCCCATCGATCACAGGAAATTGGAAGTAGCCAATTTTCCCTTCAAGACCTGCTCGCATAAGATCAGGGATAATAAAGTTACCCAATAGATACATCGCTGCATCACCATTGATCATGGGAGCCATACCTTCTTGCCAGGAATAAGATGCGTGATTATCGATNTAGTAACCGCTNTTNGCAATTTCNCCCCAGACATCAAATACACGATCCAGCCTTTGATCTTCATAGGAAACTTCTCCATCCATCAAGGCCATATGAAAATCATAGCCGTTGATCCGAAGATTTAGAAAATCGAACCATCCTGCTGCTGTCCATAAATATTTGGTACCAATGGCAATAGGTGTAACACCATTCTTTTTCAATGTTTCAAAGATATTCATCAAGTCAGCCATACTTCTGGGCTCTCCAAGGCCATATTTTGCGAAAATATCCTTTCTGTAATAAAAACCCCATTGATAATAAGTGGTTGGAACACCCCATTGTTTTCCATCAACCGTCATGGTTGAACGAGCCGCTGCCAGTTCATTATGAAGGTTGTTTTGGTCCCAAACATCACTGACATCTTCAAACAAGCCCTGATTCACAAAAAATTTCATTCTGTTTCCTGAAAACCAATTGACGACATCAGGGGGTTCTGCTGGAAGGAAATTTCTTATCTGAGTTTTATATGCCTCATGATCGTAGATGGTCATTTCAACCTTGATGTCAGGATTTTCCTTTTCAAAAGTCGGAATGATTGTCTCCTTCCANAGTTTATGANTATCANCATTAGAGCTGTTGTTAGTCACTTTCAGAGTTCCCGCAAAAGTGATGCTAAACGACAACATCATGATGGACAGTACACTCAAAAATATTTTCATTTTGCTCTCCTTTCTTGAGCGTTGAAAAAGAGTTCCTTAAGGAACTGTTGAAACCCGTGAACGATTCACGAGCGTCCCGGGTCTTAGACCGGCAGAATGCCAATCTTCCGTCGACCCAAGCTTGAGAAAACCGAATTCAAAAAATCAAGTGTATTATAAGCTATATGATATAAGACAGGATTCCTATAATTTTTTCGATTTANTTTCATTGGTATGAAGGCAGAAGAGATCCATGGGCATCGATAAGTTCATCCACCAATTTCCAAATCTGATCGACCGACAATTCTGCGGCAGTATGCGGATCCATCATGGCCGCGTGATAAATGTGCTCTCTTTTCCCGGTTAATGCGGCTTCAACCGTCAACTGTTGCACGTTGACATTGGTCATGATCAATGCTGCTAATTGAGGAGGCAATGCTCCCACATGAACCGGTTGAATGCCGTTCTGATCGATATGGCAGGGGACTTCGACACTNATATTCGAAGGCAGATTTGAAATAACCCCTTGATTTGCGACATTCCCATTGATCACCGTCGCGTTTCCATGTTCCAGNGCATTGATGATTGAGGCGGCGTACTCATGACTCTGGCAGACATCCAATTGAACNGATTCGTCTTCGAGTTCAGTTTTCAACTGATCCCACTCCGCAATCTGGTTTTCACAACGGGTGATGTATTCATCGAGAGGGATGTTGTACTGCTGAATCAGATCCGGACGGTCACGTTTGATGAACCAGGGAGTGTATTCAGCAAAGTGTTCGCTTGACTCCGTGACGAAATATCCGAGCCTTTGGAGGATCTCATACCTAACCCGGTTTTCCTTCGGGACGTTTCCGTTCCTCGCAAGTTCCATCAGACGGGGGTAAAGGTCTTCCTTCGTTCCATGCTGATTTTTCTCGAAATTGAGGTAGAACGACATGTGGTTGATCCCCGCACAAAAATAGTGGATCGAATCAACCTCTTCACCCANATCTTTGGCCAATTCCTCNGCCGTTCCCTGAACACTGTGACAAAGCCCCACCATCTTCTGTTCAGGTGCCAAACGGTCGATGGCCATGCAAAGCATCACCATNGGGTTCACATAATTCAACAGTGTTGCGTCCGGACAAATTTCCTGCATTTCCTCTAAAATCTCTTTNACCACAGGAATGGTTCTCAATCCCCTCATGATTCCACCGACCCCGAGGGTGTCGGCAATCGTCTGACGTAGTCCGTATTTTTTGGGAATTTCAAAATCCGTCACGGTTGCNGGATGGTACCCTCCCACCTGCATCATCAAAATCACATAATTCGATCCCTTCAGCATCGCCCTCCGGTCTGTCGAAGCCTGAATCGAAATCTCCAAACCAAGACTCTCCGCCAATCTCCTGGTCACGATCTCGGAAGTCTTAAGCCGTTCCGTATCGATATCATGAAGCATTATTTCTACTCCACTTCCCAATTCGGGAGTGAGTAGAATATCTCCAACCAGTCTTTTTGCGAAAACCGTTGANCCTGCTCCAATCAGTGTAATTCTGATCATTTCTTAACAATTCATAAATTCATTTCTGATCCGAAAATATCAAATCCATGACCCATGTCAAACAAAATCGTATCGTTACGATTTTTTAATTTCATGATGATATGAAGTTCTGTTTTGAGGACTTTCCTTTTGAACATGACTGAAACTTGGAGCAGGGTAGATGCAGATGAAGAGACGATNCCGTTTGAGTAACATTGAAACGTGACGCCATGCTGCTTTACCGGATTTTGATCAGCATCACTGTGATTCTGGTGGTTTTCTGGATTTGGAATTATGTCACCAATGTGTACACCGCCGTTTTTGTATCTGCGGGACTGGTGTTGGCGGTGGGAGCCTACCTGCTGAAGGAACGNGAATCNGATGACTGATGTTTTAAGAATTGTCTGAGAACCTGAAACATTGGAGAAAAGGCAAATTCCTCCTCAACGATTTCTCCGGCACTCCGCCAACAGATTTCCATGATTTCTGAAGTATCGAATGAATCGGGTTTAGTGAAGATGGTTGCAGCAAAATAAAAATCCAGGGTTTGATAGGGCACATTCAGGTAAAGATAATGGTTCGGCGCGGAGGTGAAATAAGTAAGTTCCACGGACTCGATCATCAGTTCCTCCTTCAACTCACGGCGTAAGGCTTCTTCNGCCGTTTCTCCGAAATCGACAAATCCTCCGGGCATATCGAGCTTGCCTGCACCGGGATCTTTGGCACGCCGAAGGAACAAAAACTGATTTTCAAAACTAATGATGGAAACNACTGCGGAAACGGGATTCTGATAATAGACCCAGCCGCAGTTACGGCATTCGTTCTTTTTCCCTTCGAGAAAAATCAGTTCACGAGAACCGCATTTGCCGCAATATGTGAAAACCGATGAAAAATCCAAGGAACTCCGTTTTCAGAAGGAACGTGGAAGCCCAAGCACGTGTTCCGCGAGATAGGAAAGGATGAGGTTGGTAGACACCGGGGCAATCCGGTAAAGCCTGGTTTCCCGGAACTTCCGTTCGATATCGTACTCTTCCGCAAAACCGAAGCCTCCATGGGTTTGCAGGCAAACATCTGCGGCTTCCCAGGANGCATCGGCAGCAAGCAGNTTTGCCATATTCGCTTCNTTGCCGCAGGGTTTTCCGGAATCAAAAAGTNTGGCCGCTTTCCGGACCATCAAATCTGCTGCTTCGGACTGCGCATAGGCCTTCGCTATAGGAAACTGGATTCCCTGGTTTTGGCCAATCGGACGTTGGAACACCTTTCGGTCTTTTGCATACTCGGAAGCCTTTTGGATGAACCATCGTGAGTCCCCGATGCATTCNGCCCCGATCAGGATCCTTTCGGCATTCATGCCGTCGAGGATGTATCGGAANCCCTTGCCTTCCTCCCCGATCCTTTGCTCCGCCGGAATCCTCAGGTCATCGATGAAGACTTCGGTGGTGGCATGGTTGATCATGGTCGATATCGGCCTTATCGTCACTCCGTGATTCAAAGATTTCCTGAGATCCACCAGGAAAACAGAAAGGCCGTCGGTTCGTTTTGTCACTTCGTCTTTCGGNGTGGTCCTGGCAAGCAGGAGCATCAGGTCCGAATGCTCGGCCCGGGAGGTCCAGACTTTTTGCCCGTTAACCACATATTCATCACCTTCTCTTTTCGCAAAGGTTCGAATCGACGTAGTATCGGTNCCACTCCCNGGNTCGGTCACCCCGAATGCCTGGAGCCTGAGTTCACCCGAGGCAATTCCCGGAAGGTATTTCTTTTTCTGTTCCTCGGATCCATGACGGAGTAAGGTNCCCATGATNTACATCTGNGCATGGCAGGCCGCTCCGTTGCATCCGGATTTATGAATCTCTTCCAGNATCGCTGCAGCTTCCTGGATTCCGAGTTCGCTTCCGCCATAAATTTCAGGAATCAGAACCGCCAGGAATCCGGAATCCGTGAGAGCTTGGACGAACTCGGTGGGGTATTCGCGTTTCCTGTCTTTTTCACGCCAGTATTCTCCAGGATATCCCTGACACAAACTTCGGACAGCATCCCGTATGTCCGAAAAATCTTCCGTTTGATTTGACAAATCATTCATAGGTTTGATCCAGAACAGGTTTTTCTAATCCGTGAGATGAAAATCCTAAACATCACNTTTTTTTTTAATTTGCCACCATTATCAACGGACANAAANAAATTCAAAGTTGAATCACCTTCTACTCACAATCTTTTCAACTCAGGTTTAAATTGAATTTCCTGAAGATGGCTAATTATGAAGCCTCACACTGTATTTCGAAAAAATGCCCCAGTATTCTATGCCTAAAGGCTTGAAGCCCCTTGGGAACCGATTAGAATGAATCAAACATCACCTTTTTTTGAAAGCCGATATGGATTTTGAACACTCCCCAAGGGTTATGGACCTTCAGACACGCCTGAAGGATTTCATGGATCGTGAGGTCACCCCCAATGAATCTAAGTATTTCGAATTTGTTGAGGAGGAAGGACAGCGCTGGAAGATTCCTCCCATCATCGAGGAATTGAAACAAAAAGCGCGGGATGCCGGACTCTGGAACCTTTTCTTACCCGAGAGCGAATACGGGGCAGGTTTGACCAACGTGGAATATGCNCCCTTGTGCGAAATCATGGGACACTCCGCCATCGGTCCGGAAGTGTTCAACTGCTCCGCACCGGATACCGGCAACATGGAAGTCCTCGTTCGCTACGGAACCGAAGAGCAGAAACAGCAATGGCTGATCCCTCTGCTGGAAGGAACAATCCGTTCAGGATTTGCGATGACTGAACCGGATGTTGCCTCTTCCGATGCGACCAACATCCAGGCCAGTATCAGGCGTGAAGGAAACGAATATGTTCTAAACGGGAAAAAATGGTGGACCTCCGGCGCTCCCGATCCGCGCTGCAAGATCCTGATCTTCATGGGCAAGACCGATCCTGATGCTCCAAGACACCTCCAGCAGTCGATGGTTTTGGTCCCGATCGACACTCCCGGGGTGAAATTCATCCGAAGTCTTCCCGTTTACGGTTTCGATCATGCTCCTCACGGCCACGCAGAGCTTCATTTCGACAACGTCCGGGTCCCCGCCTCAAACCTGCTCTTGGGAGAAGGAAGGGGATTNGAAATTGCCCAGGGCCGCCTCGGCCCCGGAAGGATTCATCACTGCATGCGGCAGATCGGCCAGGCAGAACGTGCCTTGGAAATGATGTGCAANAGGGCCAAGCAGCGGGTTGCGTTCGGCAAAACCCTTGCGGAACAGGGAGTCGTGATGCAGGCCATTGCCGATTCGAGGATGGAAATCGAACAGGCACGTCTGCTCACCCTCAAGGCTGCAGCGATGATGGATCAAGTTGGAAACAAGGCGGCCCGCGCAGAAATTGCGATGATCAAAGTTATCGCCCCGAACATGTGCTGCCGTGTGATTGACCGTGCCGTCCAAATTTTTGGCGCGGCCGGAGTCACCGAAGATGGCGGACTGGCCCATGGTTGGGCATGGTCCAGGGCCTTAAGGCTGGCGGACGGTCCCGATGAAGTCCACCAGATGAGTATTGCCAAGCTCGAACTTCGCAAGTACGACTGAGGATGGGGCGTCTTGAAGGGAAAACTGCATTGGTGACCGGTGCTGCTTCGGGTATCGGTCTCCAAACGTCCATCAGGCTTGCTGAAGAAGGCGCCCGGGTGATGATGACTGACATCAACCTTGAGGAAGGTCNTCAGCAGGCAGAGAAACTAGGTGCCAATGCGACCTTCCTGAAACTTGACATCACCGAAGAAGAAGAATGGATCTCGGTTCTGGATGAAACCGTGAAACGGTTTGNCCGTCTGGACATCCTCGTCAATTCCGCAGGGATGGTGTTGATTGCGGATGTGGAGCAAATCACCCTTGAGGACTGGAGAAAAGTGCATGCCGTCAATCTCGATGGAACCTTCCTCGGCTGCAAACACGGAGTGAGGGTTATGAAGGAATTCGGCGCGGGTTCCATCATCAATTTGTCCTCGGTCTCCGGGATGATCGGCGGTTTCAATCTCGCTGCCTACAATTCCAGCAAGGGAGCCGTGAGGATGCTTACCAAATCGGTCGCGCTGCATTGTGCCAGGGCCGGTTACGGCATACGCTGCAACTCGATTCACCCCACCTTCATCGAAACTCCGATGCTCGAATCGATGATCCGGGATTCGCCTGATCCGGAAAAAGCCCGGCAGACGCTGGTCCGCCAGGTTCCTCTAAGGCGAATCGGGAAGCCCGATGATGTTGCCAACATGATCGTCTATCTTGCCTCGGATGAGTCCACCTTTGTCACCGGCACCGAAATGGTGATCGACGGTGGAGTCATAGCTCAGTAGTCTTAATTACGGCATTTCCTTTGAGCCCCATCAACCAAATCCAGGATTCTGGAAACCTGTTACAGGTCCAAGGACTTCAGGTTTTTCTGAAACAACGAAATCGNCGGTTGACGGTCGTGGAAGACCTNAATTTTTCCCTGGGTTTTGGCGAAAGGCTTGGAATCGTCGGTGAGTCCGGATGCGGAAAATCCGTCACGGCCCTTGCCTTATTGAATTTACTCCCCTCAACCATGAACATGGCAGGCAGCATCCACCTTGCTTCGAGGGATGGGCAAACGGAGGATTTGAATCAATTGTCCGAAGCCCGGCTTTGTGAAATCCGTGGGAAAAAAATCGGGATGGTCTTTCAGGAACCGATGTCTGCCCTCAACCCGGTCCAGACGATTGGGCATCAGGTTTCTGAAAGCTTATTGCTTCACCACTCCCTTTCCAGGCATGAAGCGGATCAAAAAGCATCCAGGATGCTGGATCGCGTAGGACTTCCGGATTCACGTTTTGCCCGAAAACTCTACCCCCATCAGCTTTCGGGTGGACAAAGGCAGCGGGTCGTGATCGCGATTGCCATGGCATGTGGTCCGGACCTGTTGGTTGCTGATGAACCGACCACCGCCCTGGATGTCACCATCCAGGCACAAATCCTGAGACTGCTCAGTGAGCTGGTGGAAGAAGAAAAAATGTCCCTGATCCTGATCACTCACGACCTCGGGGTGATTGCAGAGAACACGGACCGAATGCTGGTCATGTACGCGGGAAGATGCGTCGAAAGCGGGCTTACGGAAGATGTCTTTTCAAAATTGAAACATCCCTACACCCGCGGACTGTTTGAAGCCCTACCCGAAGGAGAACAGCAACACAAAGGAAGTTCCACCCGTTTGAAAACCATTCCCGGAAGGGTCCCGAAACTGGATGAACGCTCCNGGGGATGTGTCTTCCAAACCCGCTGTGCCTCGGTCCAACCCCGGTGTCGTGAAGAAGTCCCGCAATGGGTTGAATCCGATCTGCAGCATTCCTGGGCATGCTGGTTTCCCCATGAAGCCCAACCCATTCCATCTTCCCATGAAAGATAAAGAACTTCTGGTGGCGGAGGGAGTCGTCCGGGAGTATCTCCTGCCGAGACAATCCCTGCTTTCATCCCGCCCTAAGATGCGGGCACTGGACGGAGTTTCCCTCAGATTGGGAAAGGGAGAAAGTTTCGGGATTGTCGGGGAATCGGGTTGCGGCAAGTCCACCCTGGCAAGGACCGTCATGGGACTTGAGCCTCCGCAAAACGGCAGGATTCTTTTTCAGGGTGAAGATCTTTATGCAATCTCTCCTGAAAAACTCAAATCCCTGCGTCGAGGGATGCAGATGGTCTTCCAGGATCCTTATGGTTCTCTTAATCCAAGGCATACCATCGGCCGTTCGATTGCAGAACCTCTGAGCTTGCAGGAAAATCAGACGGCCGAAGAAACATCCACATTGGTTGGGGAAACGCTGGAAGAAGTTGGCCTTGAAGCTTCGGACGCCTCCAAATACCCCCATGAATTTTCCGGGGGACAACGTCAGCGGATTGCCCTTGCGAGAGCCCTGATCACCCGTCCTGCCATGATTGTGGCGGATGAACCGGTTTCCGCTCTTGATGTTTCGGTTCAGGCGCAGGTGTTGAACCTGATGCTGGATTTGAGGGAACGCCATCAACTGGCATACCTCTTCATCAGCCACGATCTGAGTATCGTCCGGCACATGACAGAAAATGTAGCGGTGATGTTTGCTGGAAGGATCGTCGAACAAGGCCCCACCCAAGATCTTTTCGAAGACCCCAGCCACCCTTATACCCNGGATCTTCTTCAAGCGGTGCCCAAACCTATACCTGGAAAAGTCCNAATGAACAGNAGTGAACCCGTCCCGTTNCAGGAATCTGATCCGATCTCNGAAAACCTAAATGGATGCCCNTATCGTTTTCGATGTTCNGAAGCAACTCCCATTTGCTCGGAGAGTNCTCCACAACTCNTNCCACTTCAGAGTCATGCTGATTCAAAGCGNAAATCNGCCTGTCATGCTTCAGGAAATCAGACCCCGACCAANCACTGAANTGATATCATCGCTTTACCAANGCTNACCCCTTTCCATCGATTCAAGGAAGATGGACTTGATGAAGCATTGATGGTATTTCTATANACNAATNAAAAACCTCAAAAGGAAAATCCAATGAAAAAAATTGTTCTGACTCTGATTCTTACAGGTTTCATTTTTTCGGTTCCCACTTTTGCAAAAACCGAGATCGGAGGAGTTACTCTTCCCGACACACTGAAAGTCGGAAATGAAAACCTTGTACTGAATGGAGGGGGTACCAGAGAATTTTTATGGATAGATCTTTATATTGCTGGGTTGTACTTGAAACAGAAAGATTCGGATCCACAACAAATCATCGAATCGGATCAACCGATGGCGATCTTTTTGGAAATCGTTTCAGGAATAATCACCAGTGAAAAGATGATTGAGGCCATAGAAGAAGGCTTTCAGAAATCAACCGGTGGGAACACAAATCCCATACAAGAGAATATCGATATTTTAATCAAATCGGGTTTCAAAGAGAAAATTCAGGAAGGAGATACCTTCCTGATTTCTTACCATGCCGGGGCCGTCACAATTGCGAAAAACGGGAAAGAAATCACCAGCTTCGGAAATTTAAAATTCAAACAAGCCCTTTTTGGTATCTGGTTCGGCAACGAACCGGCCGATGAAAACCTGAAGCAGGGGATGCTCGGGGCAGAATAAAAACACACGTTCTCTATTTGGAACCGTTAATCCATTCTTTAATCTTTTTGGCAGGGAAAAGGTCTGCTTGCCAATGCATTTTGAGGACGGATTCCATCTTGTTGTAAAACGTGACTGTCCAACTTGTACACTCATCGAACCGGAAATTCGGAAGTTGGTTGAGAGCGGAGATTTTGGACAAAATTTNAGGATTNATATCCAGGATGATCCATCATATCTTTCTGATCTCTCCCAATCAGTCTCGGATGCCAGTCTTGAATCTAGCTACAGACTCAAGATCGAAACCGTTCCAACCCTGATCCGATTTGAAAAGGGAGAAGAAACTTCCCGTTCGGTCGGTTGGGTTCGTGAGGAATGGAGCCAACTTCTCAACGATTCCATGTTTGGAGAGCATCTGCCCGAGTCAAGACCGGGATGTGGTTCTCTCACCGTNATGCCCGGAGNCAAGGAAACNCTGGATGCCCGTTTTGGTGNCCTTCCCCTTAATTCAAGAACAATTGAAATTGGCGAATTCGATGATCCGATCGAGCAAGCCTTTGAGCGCGGATGGAGTGACGGNNTGCCCATCGTTCCTCCAACCGGAGAGAGGATCATCCGAATGCTTTCAGGAACCCGCCGACATCCCCAGGAGGTAGTCGGCCGCATTCCTCCCAATCTGACGGAGTGCACGGTTGAAAAGGTGGCCATTAATTCGGTCATGGCCGGTTGCAAACCCGAATACATGCCTGTTTTATTAGCCGCCCTTGAAGCAGCATTAGATCCAATTTTCACTTTGCATGGGCTTCTCTGCACCACTTGTTTTTCAGGCCCGATCATCATCGTCAACGGCCCCATTGCGGAAAAAATCGGAATGAACTGGGGCATCAATGCCCTGGGGCAAGGCAATCGTGCCAATTCTACGATCGGCCGTGCCTTGCAACTGATCGTGAGGAATGTAGGTGGCGGAATCCCGGGAGAAATTGACCGTGCAACCCTGGGCTATCCGGGGAAAATTGGATTCTGCTTTGCGGAAGATGAAACCGATTCTAGCTGGCAGCCTTTGTCTGAAGCCCAGGGGTTTCAACCCGGTTCAAACACGGTGACCCTTTTTCCGGGGGACGGGGTGCATGGCTTCGGGGATCAGCGTTCCAGAACTCCTGAGGAATTAACCCGTTCCCTGGCGATGGCTCTTCAAGGGTGCCTGCATCCCAAGATGACCGAATGTGTTTACGCAATCTTGATTTTATCACCGGAACATTACTCCATTTTCAGGAACTCGGGATGGGACCGGAGACGAATAACCGAAGCCTTGATGGAAGCCACGGTAAGACCCGGGAAAGANTTGATTCGTGGTGTGCTCATGGAGTCGGTGAGGGNATCGATCCCTCCAGGAAAGATGAGATGGTTCCNAAATTCTTTGAAGACGGACTCCTGATTGTTCGTGCAGGAGGACCTGCAGGATTATTTTCAGGGATCTTAACGAGTTGGACCGGTGCCCGTCACAAAGAAGAATGTAAACCCGTGACCAAGGAGATCATGCTATGAATCAAATTCTCTATGATCCTACTGGAGAAACCAACTCCGTCTTCAGAAAACCTCAATCCCTTCCAACCAACCTCTGGGATAAGAAGGTAATGCTTTTTGATATCGGCAAGCCGAGGTCCAAAGAATTCCTCGATTATTTTGAAGAGAACTTAAGNCANAAGGGACTGGTTCCAAAACGNGCNGCAAAACCCACCAACGCAAAAACCGCTNCTCAGGAAGTCATCGACTTCATGGTGAAGGAAGCTGACGTCGTCATTGGGGCTTTATCGGATTGAGGGTCCTGCACGTCATGCGGTCTGCATGACTTCAACGAATTGGATAAAAACGGGATCCCCGGAGTGTTCCTGGTCACAGAAGAGTTCCAGGACGCGGCTTCCATCCAGTGCAAGGCATTGGGATTTGAACCTGCAATTTACTGGATGCCTCACCCGGTNCAAAACCGCACTCCCGAAGAACTCCGGCNAATGGCAAAAGAAGCTGCAGAAGGAGTCCTGGAAATGATGACTTCCAANANTTGAATTTGCTCAGGCCANNAAAAAAAATGAGTGAATCATCTGTTTCAATTTTATNAGGCATTTAAAGATCAGCCTTTCACACAGAGGATCTGTTTCAGCGTGTGTTGAATTTCTACCAGATCTTTTTGTGATTCCATCACAGCATCAATATCTTTGTAGGCCCTCGGTGATTCGTCGATCACCGANAGGTCTTTTTTGCATTCCACCCCGGCGGTATCGCTGATGTGCTCTTCGAGGCTGATCCGTTCTTTGGCCTTTCTCCTGGACATGATCCTTCCCGCCCCATGGGAGCAGGAACAGTAACTGGCATTGTTTCCCAACCCCTTAACGATGTAGGACTTTGTTCCCATCGAACCGGGNATGATTCCCCATTCATCTTTTTTTGCCGAGACCGCACCTTTTCTGGTGATGATGAGATCCTTAGCATAATGAAAATCGATGTAATTGTGATGACAGTCAATGACGGATTCCGTCAGGGAGAAGTTCTTGAAGGCTCTGCCCATCTGCTCCACCACTGAGGTCAGCATCATCTCCCGATTCAATTGTGCGTATTGCTGACAGATGGAAACCGCCCTGCAGTAATCTTTGAAGGTTTTCTGATTGTTGGTCAGGTATGCACAATCTTTGTTGGGCAGAGCCCCCAACCGGTCCCCCATTTCTTCCTTGGCCTTGTTGATGAAATGGGTTCCCACCGAGTTTCCGATTCCTCTAGACCCCGAATGAAGCATGATCCAGACATGGTCCTTTTCATCCAGACAGAGTTCAATGAAATGGTTCCCGGTCCCGAGAGTACCGAGGTGGGTGATCGGATGTCGGCGATTGAGCCACTTTGAAATTCCACCACAGTCGAGGCGGTAACGGTCAAACCATCCTTCAATNTTCTTTTTCTGTTTTTCCACATGGGCAGGAATTTTCTGAGAATCCCAGGCACCATGATCCCTGCTTTTTTTCTTTGCCAGTGTCTTTCCATGGGGAACATGGGTTTCNATTTTTGCGCGCAAGGCCTTGAGGTTTTCAGGAANGTGGTGGGAATTNAGNCTGGTCTTGCAGGCCAGCATTCCACACCCGATATCGACTCCGACCGCTGCAGGAATAACCGCCTTTTTGAGGGCGATCACGGACCCGACGCAGGCTCCAAGCCCCCAATGGGAATCCGGCATCGCCCGGACACCTTCGACAACAGGAAGTGATGCAACATCATGAAGCTGTTTTGCTGCAAGCTCTTCAAATTGACCTACCGAGGAGTCCCAGACTCTGATTTTCTTGGAGAGATCCCTATAGAGGTTCATGATGACAAAAAACCACAACAATGATCTTCATAAAGAAAGAAAATTTCCCTCTTTGAACTTATGAATGTCATTAATTTTACTCAATCAAATCCTCCCACCAGCGGGCAAAGGCATTCGGTTGTTCCAGTTCCACGACTTGGCCGATCATCGGAGTTAAGAGGTTCACTCCATCTGATTTTGCGGATTGGTAACTTCGGACCACGGGTTCATACCATTCATGAAGTGCCAGTTCAAACATCCCCCAGTGAATCGGAACAAGGTAATCCGCCCGAAGTTCTTTTGCGCCCTTGACTGCCTCTTCGGGTAAATTATGGACTTCGCGCCATTTCAGGTTGTATTGGCCACTGTCCATGAACACCAGGTCGAAAGGGCCAAGGCGTTCCCCAATCTGCCGGTAGTGAATATCATATCCTGAATCCCCACTGAAGAATATTTTCACACCCTCTGCTTCCACCGACCAGGAGGCCCAGAGGGTTTTCATGTCCTGACCGGTGCGTCCTGAAAAATGCTGGGAGGGGGTACAATGAAAGTCAATCCCGTCCACACTCTTTTTCTGCCACCAGTCCATTTCAAAAATCCGATCCTCCGGAATCCCCCAATAGCGGAGATGGGCGCCAACTCCCAGAGGAACCGCAAACCGGGCTCCTTTGTCCTTGAAGAATTCAACCGTTTCCATGTCAAGATGGTCGTAGTGATCATGGGAAATCAAAATACAATCAATCTCAGGAAGCTCCTCCATGCGGATGACCGGAGGCTGAAAACGTTCAACCATGAAATTGATCGGGGCTGCCGCCTTTGAAAAAATGGGGTCAAACAGCAGGATCCGGTTTTGAACGTTCATCATGATCGATGAATGACCGAGCCAGACAAAACGGACGGAATCAGTGGGCTCCAGAAACCTCTTTATATCCACCGGTTTCATTTCAGGAAGCGGTTCTTCAGGAACCCTATGGGGCGTATCGTTGAGGAAAAAATCGACCATGGTTCTCATGTCAATTCTCTTACTCATGGCTTCAATCAGTTCCGGACGACGGTTCTCAAAGATTTGCTTGTCCTGATTGAAATGTTCCGAAGAGACAAAATNGGACAACTCCTTATCGTTGGGCATTTTCCCGAGTTGTCTCCATACAGAACAGGAGATGGCACCCGCAATCAGAGCCAGAATAACAAAAAAGAGAATACCTTTGCGCAACATAAAACTATGTCAGATTTAAAGATTTAAGAAAATTTATCAGGTTTTACGTAACAGAATTAAAGAAGACTAAGTTTTATGAACTCGGAGGGTTATTGCGTCCCTTTAACCAAAAATTGG
>FUFK010047369.1_pt1 | contig 17261 bp, 20 predicted proteins | sample 1021851 | NCBI WGS metagenome assembly FUFK01 (sample SAMEA51879418, study PRJEB19060) | metagenome | reverse complement strand
CTNAGTTATCAACAAGTTCTTAGTGATGAAATTGCAGTAATGGATAGTACTGCAATTGCGCTTTGCAAAGACAATGATATACCCATCATGGTATTTGATATATTCAAAAAAGGGAACATTTCTAAAGCTGTTGCTGGGGAACCTATAGGTTCATTGATTAGTTAAATTTTATTTAAATTTTTTTATTATGAAAGATCAAGAAATTAAAGAAAATATGAATAAAAGTATTGAAGCCACCCAAAGAAATTTTAATACTATAAGAACTGGTAGAGCCAATGCTTCATTGTTAGACAGAATAAGTGTTGAGTACTATGGTGCAGAAACACCAATCAAATCACTCGCCACTATAAGTACTATTGATTCACAAACAATTCAAATACAACCCTTTGATATTTCGTGTTTGCAAGCTATAGAAAAATCTATTTCGATGAGCGATTTAGGTATTACTCCAAATAATGATGGGAAAGTAATAAGAATTAATGTCCCACCCTTAACAGAGGAAAGAAGAAAGGAATTTTGTAAATTAGCCTCTAAATATGCAGAGGAAGGCAAAGTAGCTTTGAGAAATATTAGAAGAGATGCTGTTGACAAAGAAAAAAAAGACGAAAAAGATGGTCTTATTTCTATCGACGAATCAAGAGATAATCAATCTGAAATTCAAAAAATTACTGATAAATTTATTGCTTTAATAGAAACAAAATTATCTGAAAAAGAGAAAGAAATTCTAAAAGTTTGAAAGATTTTGATATTATTGTTATTGGCGGAGGATTATCTGGATCATCGACTGCTCTTCATTTATCCATGAAGGGCCATTCAGTTTTAATTTTAGAAAAAGAAGTTGATCAGAATATTAGACCATGTGCTGGAGGAATGGCATCTTCAATGAAGAAATTCATCCCTTTAGATATTGAAAAAGCCATCGAGTCAAAAATTAAAAATGTTGAATTTAGATGGAAAGCTGCAGACAATGTTACTGCTGATCTTTCAGGGGAGTCCCCTTTTTGGATAGTAAAAAGAGAAGTATTAGATAAATTATTGCTGGATGAAGCTTTGAAATATGGAGCCAAAATACTTAAACCAGTGTTAGTGAATAAAATAACTAAAGAAAAAAATAAATGGGATATAAAGTGTACTAATCAAAAAACCTACAAATCAAAATTTCTAGTCATAGCTGATGGTTCTCAATCTAGATGGGCGGAATATTTTAATTTGGGCCCCAAAAAACCAAAATTCGCTGATACTATAGCTTTAAGATTAAAAGGCCTTGGTAATATCCCAAAGGATACTGTTAGATTTGAATTTGGATATATAAAGCATGGTTTTGCTTGGGCGTTTCCTTTAAAAGAATATTTAAATATTGGCTTTGGGACTTTCATTAGTAATAGTCTTTTAGAAGATGAAGAAATGAATAATAACGTCATAAAAAGCTTCGGATTTAAAGATTACTCTTTTAATACAATTAAAAAAAAACTAAGAATATGGAATGGTTTTCACAAATTAAACGGCGATAAAGTATTGGTAGTTGGCGATGCCGCCTCTCTCTGCGATCCATTTTTGGCAGAAGGAATAAGACCTTCTTTAATCAGCAGTTTTTATGCCGCCGAAAATATAGATCAATGCTTATCAGGGAAAGTAGATAATCTTAATCATTATTCAAAACATATAAATGATGAATGGGGAAGATCAATGTCTTGGGGAAAAAGAATAGCACAAGTTTTCTATAGATTTCCCAAAACTGGCTATCAATTAGGAGTTAAGCGAAAGACAGCGCCTAGACGTATTGCTGAAATATTATCAGGTAAAATGACTTATGAAGATATTGCTAAAAGAGTTATACGAAGACTTCTAACGCAAAAGAGTGATTGATTCTAAGTACAAATAACGAAAGTATTTAAGTAGTAGAAATTAATTTCTGATTCTTTTTCTCTGATAATCTGTTTATTAGCAACTCTTCTAGCTCCTCTATTGCTTTGCTAAATCCAGTTATTCCCTCACTAAGCTTTTCACTCGCCATTTGATCTTCTAACATATTCAATCTGAAGTCCTTTTCATCAAAAGTATAATCAATGGATTTCTCGAATTGATAATTCTCATCTAATTTTTGAACTAGTTCTCCTTTTTCCTGATTAAGTTCATTTAAGAGCTTTGGGGAAATAGTAAGAAGATCACATCCTGCCAATTCCTTTATTTCATCAACATTTCTAAAACTTGCCCCCATAACCTCAGTCCTAAATCCTTTTTCTTTGAAGTAATTAAAAATCTTAGTAACAGATATGACTCCAGGGTCTTGTGAACCTGGGAAATCTTTCTTACCGGTTTTTGCTTTATGCCAATCTAAAATACGGCCAACAAAAGGAGATATTAAAGTAATTTTTGCGTTAGCACAAGCTACAGCCTGACAAAAGTTAAATAGCAATGTCAAGTTACATTTTATTCCTTCTTTTTCCAAGATTTCAGCTGCTTTAATTCCTTCCCATGTCGAAGCAATCTTAATCAATATCCTTTCCTTATCAATTCCTAAATTCCTGTATAGCTTAATTAATTTTCTCGCTTTCCTCACTGTAGCTTCCGTATCAAAACTAAGTCTTGCATCAACCTCAGTAGAAACTCGCCCAGAAATAATATTGAGTATTTCCTTTCCAAAAAATACTGAAACCTGATCAATAGCTTCCTCAATTAATTCACTCTCAGAATATTCATTGGATAAAGATCTTTTGGAATTTTCCAAAGCTTCATCAATCAACTTTATATAATCAGGATTCTTTGCAGCAGCCAAAATTAGGGACGGATTAGTAGTAGCATCCCTTGGTTGAAATTTCTTAATTGAATCTAAATCTCCTGTATCAGCAACTACAACAGTCATCAAAGACAATTGTTCTAAAATTGATTTCATATTTAGATAATCGTATATATATTTATAAGCTAGCCTTTATTTCACATAAAATCATCAAATAATAAACTAATTGCTCAAAAACATCAGAAATTTTATGGTTTTTTAACAACCATTTTGTCATTTAAGTCATGAGGAGGTATTTTTTCAATAACGATTAAGCTTTCAATGATTTCCTTAGCAATCGGGACCGCGACGGTAGCTCCATAGGCGTAAGCCCTTGAAGGCTCATCAATAACTACTAAAACTAAGTATTTAGGATCATTTACTGGCAGAGTTGCTACAAAACTACAGACTTTTTTACTTGTATATACGCCATTTTTTGCTTTTTGTGATGTTCCTGTTTTCCCTGCGATTCGATATCCATTAATTCTTGCTCCTACTCCGCTACCATTTTCCACGACACTTTCCATCCATTCAAGAACAGTTCGTGAAACATCCTTAGAAAAGAATTGTTTTCGAGAATATTTTTTTGGGGATTTATTGAAGTTCAAGGTTACATGTGGAGTAACTTCAAATCCACCATTAGCTAAAGCAGCATGTAGTTGGGCTAGTTTAATTGGAGAGATTGAGAACCCCTTACCAAAAGCAGCCACAGCCGGCTCAATTGATTGATTAATGAATACATCTTTTCTTTTTAGTTGGCCTGCAGTTGACTCAAATAAGTCAGTCTCTAAATTTTCATTTATACCTAATTTCTTTAACCAATCCCAATAAGTTTCAGGATTCATGTTTTGCATTATTTTTACCATCGCTACATTACTTGAAACTTGCAAAACTTTTGGATAGTCAATATATCCATTACCTTTCTTATCCCAATTTGAAAGTTTCCATCCTCCGACGCTAATATTCCCACTATCATCTACAAAGCCATCTTTTTGGATAGCTTTTTCTTCCAAGGCTAAAGCCAAATTTATTGGTTTAAAGGTAGAACCAGGCTCAAATAAATCTTGTGAATACCAACCTTTGAAGACTACGGGATCATATTCCCAAAATTTATTTGGATTATATGATGGGATAGATGCTAAAGATATAATTTGCCCGTTATTTACATCCATAACTATTGCAACACCTCTTTTTGCATTCCACTTCAAAACATGTTTAGACAATACATTAAATGCTGATTTTTGAAGTTTTGAATCTATCGTCAAACCTAAACTCTTATAATCAGGGATAAAATCTTTTGGACCTGAAATGTCAGGGAGAGGGGTTCCATCTCCACCCCTTTTTATCATGTTACTTTTATTTAGGACTTTAATTTGATTATCTAAATGAAGTTCTAATCCTGCCGAACCTTTATCATCATCATTTACAAAACCAACAAGATTAGAGAAGATTTTTCCTTGGGGATAATATCTTTGAGAATATTTAATCAAGTCAAGCCCACTTATACGAAGATTCTTAATTTTTTTTGCTTTGTCTTCAGTAATTTGATCTATCAACTCAACACCAATCATCTTGTTATTAAATTTCGCCAAAAGAAGATCTTTTTCTATCCCTAAAATAGGTGACAATTTTATAGCAACTTCTTCAATCCCTCTAACCACAGTAACTGAATCCCCAGGGAACTTAAAATACCTTGGATGGGCCCATAATCTATAGAGAGGTTTGTCGTATGCAATTAATCGATTATTCCTATCAACTATTGCTCTTCTCGTTTTTAAAGAACTAGATTTAGAATTCTGAATTATTCTCGCCTTTTTTTGCAGATTAGTGGCATTTAAGATCTGCAAATTGACTAGTCTTCCAAATAAGGTAACTATCAGCAACAAACCGCATAAGAATGTTACTTTAAACCTAATATCTCTAAGCTTTGATAGGTTAACTATTTTTTTATTTTTTTTCATCAATAACCCCTTCGAAAACTGCTATCTTTCAGACCATTTAAAAAGTTAACTTTGTGTTTTTTAAGAAAATTTTCTTTCTTTTTTTCAATCCTCTTAAGATAAATTAAATCCGTGGGTTTAGTTGTTTTTAAAGAGTTTAAAGACTCAAGTTTGCTAATATGAAATTCTTCAGTTTTGGAAATATAATCAATTAAATTGTGATTTAAATTTCTTGTTTTAGATAAAAATTTATAAGTGTTTGACCATTCCCTTTGACTATTAAAAGATAGGAAAGATAGTATAAATATCAATATTAATAAAGATAAATTAATTGTCCCAAATACCTTATGCATTAACTTTAAATAAGATGATGATATAGTTCTTTTTACATTCATTTTCAAATTTCTTTTTTAAAAAATATAAATTCCAATGAGATTGAATACTTTATAAAATTTTTTTATGAAAAAAGGTGATATGAATTAAATAAACATCTTTTAAAAGGATATGCAAGTTCAAACCTGAATTATTTATATTCTTAATAAAAACAAATTAAAGAAAGTTAATCCATTCCACAAAGAGTGCATTAAAACTGAAGAAAGAAGGCTTCCTGAGAGAATTCTTGTTAGGCCTAGTCCAACACCTAAAACCAATAGCGGAGGAATTTCGTTAATACTTAAGTGTGCTAAAGCAAAAATAAAAGCCGAAATGAAGATTCCTAAGACTTTTCCAAAATCTCTTGATAAAATTGGTAGTAATATTCCGCGAAATATAATTTCTTCAAACAACGGGGCTAGTATTGTAGTTGTTAAAAATAAAATGAAGAACGAGAAATAATTATTGTTGTTAAGAACAATTTCCAGTAAGGGATTACTTCCACTTTGATTATCAACTAAATTGCTCATGACCAATGATACTAATAAGACAAAAGGAATTATCATTAACCAACCTTTAAAACCTTGAATAATTGAATCTTTTATTGAGGAGTTATTGAATTGAAAATAATCTTCTTTGAAATTAAATTTACCATTAAAAGATTTAATTTGATAGTAAACAATTAACAGTGGAGGGATAGCCATAAATATGTATCCAAAAAATATTTTTAATGCTTGAGACAACTCAATGGGAAGGTTCTTGGAAAATAATTCTATTATCGTAATTGAAAACAAAGGAGAAACCACTTCCCCTAAAACAACAAATCCACCAGAAATTAGCAAAACCATATCAACCAAATCTAAATTTAAAGGTTTAAATTCTTTCCAGCCAATTTTTTTATTAGCTATAACTATCCATAAAGTTCTTAAAACTAAAATCGTGCCAAGCAATATTGTGACCAATGGTATTAAACGGATAGCCAACAATTTTAAAAACATCCTTTGAGAGAATGATCTTGTAATTAGAAAACTGTCATCAAAATTAAATTTTTCACTTAGTAAATGATAGATAAATCTATCTCCTCTAAGCGAATCTATCTGCTCATAGGAGGGTTTATATAAATTATCTTTAGATTGTTTAAACAAAAAATCAACTATTAATTTATAGTCTTTATTTTTAAATTCATGAAAAAATTCTCTTTCGGTTTTTAATTTATTTGAGTCTGAAGTAATCAATAAAATTAATTTATTTCTTTCAGATAGTTCATCAAAAGGTACATTTGAAAGAGAAATATTTATTTTTTCAATGGGATCACTTGTTAATACAAATTTTTTAATATTAGTTGGTATTGAGCTAATAGCTAATTCTGAAATTTCCATTTCTTTTTGACTAATATCAAAAGAAACAGATGGTCTGCTTAAACTATCTCTTAAACCTTGCTGCCAAACGAAAAAAGTTATGATTAAAGAAACAAATGCTAATAAAATTTTTGTTTTAGAGGTATTCTTAATCATATATTTGATAATAAAATAGAAATCAAAAATTAGTTATCATTCAAATTTCTTATGATCATATACATATTTTTATCACGCCATGAGATGATAAAAATAACATCATTATTAAAATTTAGATAATGAGCATAAGATTAGTTTTAGTAAGGCATGGACTGAGTAGTTTTAATGCCAATGGATTAATTCAAGGTAGGACGGATGATTCGTTTTTAACCGAAGAGGGCTATAAACAAGCTAAAAAAGCAGGTAAAGCCTTATCAAATATCAACTTTAATAATATTTATTCATCTCCTCTCCAAAGAGCTGCAGAGACAGCCAAAACGATAAACAATAGCTTTAGTGCAAAACAAAATATTATTTTTGATAATAATTTGTTGGAAGTTGATCTTGGGTTATGGTCGGGCCTTAAAATCAATGAAGTAAAAAATAAATATCCAGAAGCTTATTCCGAATGGAAAAACGACCCAGAGAACCTATCACTTCTTAAGGAAGACAACAAAAAGTATCAACCAATTCGTGAATTATTTGACCAGGCGAATCATTTTATTAAAGATATTTTGCGAATTTATATTCAAAATGATGATGATGTAAACATATTAATAGTTGGCCACAATGCGATTCTTAGGTGTTTAATCCTCTCATTAATTGGTCGTCCTAAAAAAGGATTTAGAAAAATAAGGTTAGAAAATGCCTCTTTATCAATACTAAATGTAACTAGTCATAATAATTCGTATAAGACTCAACTGGAGTGTCTAAATCAAACTTCTCATTTAAATAAAAATATTCCTGAAAAAATTGGAGACTCAAGAATTTTTTTAATAAGGCATGGTGAAACCAACTGGAACAAAGAGGGTAGATTCCAAGGGCAAATTGACATTCCTTTAAATAAAAATGGAAAAGATCAAGCAAAAAAAACTTTCGAATATTTGAAAAATATTAATTTTAATAAGGCTTTTTCTAGTTCAATGAATAGACCTTATGAGACAGCAAAAATAATTCTTCAAAAAAATCAAGCTTTAAAAATTATAAAGATAGATTCACTCATAGAAATAAGCCATGGATTATGGGAGGGTAAATTGGAATCAGAGATCAAACAGGAATGGCCAAATTTACTAGATAAATGGCATGACAAACCTGAAGAGGTAATGATGCCTGAAGGCGAATCTATTAAAGATGTATCTGATAGATCTAAAAAAGCTTTTACAGATATTTGTTTGTCTCAAAATGATAATGATCAAACTCTCCTAGTTGCTCATGATGCAGTAAATAAAACTCTAATATGCAATATTTTAGGCATTGATTATTCCAACATTTGGATGATAAAGCAAGGTAATGGAGGAATAACAGTTATTGATATATTTAAAGATCCAGAAAAAGATAACATAATCAGTGCTCTTAACATTACCACCCATCTTGGAGGGATATTAGATTCAACAGCATCTGGCGCACTTTAAAAAAATTATCTTTTTTGAAAATTTGCTTTCAAAAGACTTATTATTATTGCCTTTAAAACTTTAATTACTTTTTTCTTTGTAAAGATATCTTAATTCTTATAAAGTCGTAAATTTTAAAAGAACAAAAAAACAATTCTTAAAAAAAACTAATTTTTTCTAGGGGCCAGAATCTTAAATATGCCTTGCCAATTATTTCCTTTTCATGGAGAAATTTTCCTCCCGGCCAAAATCTACCATCCCAACTGTTCGCTCTATTGTCTCCCAAAACTAAAAAGTGATTATTAGGAACTTTTAAATTTGAAAATTCTCCACAACTATCGAATAGAGATTCAGAACATCGATAAGAGACATATGGTTCAGGAATAATTTTATTATCAATTAAAACTTGACCTTTTTTATTGACACTAACAACCTCTCCAGGAAGCGCTACAACTCTTTTAATATAAGCATCACAAGCCTGATCTCTAAGACCTGGAATAAATGACATGGGAGGAAAACTCATTACAAAACAATTTGTTTTGCTAGGTAAGGGTTTCGATCTAGACAACACAAGTTTTTTATCGAATGAGAAAGGAGATTTAAAAACAACAATATCTCCCCTCCTAGGTGAAGAATTTTTTATTGATATTTTTTCAATTATTAACCTATCGTTTATCTGCAATTCTGGCAGCATTGACCCTGAAGGAATATAACGAGGTTCTGCTAAATATGATCTACACGCAGATATAAAAAATGTTAAAAAAATCAATGGGCCCCATTCCAAAAAGATATTTTTAATTGAAGATTTCATAAAACTTATAAAATTAAAAGGATTAAATTTTCAACAATAGATTTATATAATCATTCTCATTAAAACCAAGTAATACTATTTTCTCTTCGTATATTAAAAAGGGTCTTTTTATCAATTTACCATCACTTGACAAAAGTTTAATAATTTCTTCATTTGATGCTTGGTTAATGTCAAAATCAATCAACTTATAGCTTTTGCCCCTTGTATTGAAAATTCTCTTTTTTTCGTGAGAGAATTGTTTTAAGGCAATATCTAAATATTTCTTCGATGGAGGTTGATCCATAATATCTTTTAATTGGAATTCAAAACCTTTTTTCTCAAGCCAATTTAATGCTTTTCTGCAAGTTGAACATTTTGAATAACTGTAAAAGACAAGTTTTTTCAATTTATCTTAATTTTTGGTGATTTCTTGAGTACTTTAAACCTTTTCTTTTTTGAGGATGAACATCTTTTTAAAATTTCTTGAACTGCATCATAATCTCGCCAACCATCTATTTGCACTGTTCTTCCATCTAATCCTTTGCTTGTTCTAAAAAACTCAGCAACATCTTCTAATTGATTTGGAGCAATTTGATTGATACTAGTTATGTTATTTTGCCTTGGATTTGCTATGGGCACACATAAAAGTTTTCCATCATATGCACCACAATCATGCATATCTAAAACGCCAATAGGTCTCGCTTTAATTAGACAACCCGCAAAAGTAGGTTCATCCATTATTACCATCGCATCAAGAGGAGCACCATCATCAGCCAAAGTGTATTNGGNANAAAACCATAATCNAAAGGNTANCTNACTGAAGANTGTAANACNCTATCNANNGCCATTATTCCTGCATCAGAACAATATTCATATTTATTCCTGCTACCCGCTGGTATCTCTACAACCAAATTAACAATACCCTTCATTGGAGATGGCGGTATCAAACTAAGATCCATCTTTAATAATTGATTGATTAATAATTATCTCATTTCCTTGAGAAAAAGGTCTTCCAAGTAAAACGCTTGCAGAGGGCAATAATATTGTCATAAGAGCAATCATAATCCCAATAAATGATACGAATAAATTCTTCGCTATCAAAGGATCATCATCATCTCCCTCAAAATCACCTGAAACATCATCCAGAGAATGATCTTCACTTAATTTAGTTTTTACAAGGTGCTTTGATTTTATAGTGCTCAATAGCTCTTACTTGTGAAAAGTTAAGTCAGTAATTAACCAAAATCATTTTACAATCTATAAGACAATAAATCAAAACATTTTTTTTGAGCTTTTTAATTATCCTTTTCTAATAAAGATTTGATAGTTTTTAATTCCTCTAATATCTCTATAAGTATATTTTGAGCAGCAGAAGATGGGGAATTAAAGACCTCCACTGTTACTTCTTTTATTCTAAGGATGTCTTTAGCAAATCTGGCTATTTCATTGGGATGAAACCTTAATGGATCTTTTTGATCAGTCCTATATTCAGGATTTAATTTTCTCGGATTAAAGCTAGGATTTAGATTTCTTAAATCAGTATTTGTATATCTATAAACAGAAGCTCTTGACCTATTTAGGAATTTTTGAACTTCATCAATACCCACTAATTCATCTGAACTTGTGATATTGGAGTCTATCTTTTCCATAACTTTGAGAGAATTTCTTAGAATAAGTAATTTTATAAAAAGATTAAAATCTATTACTGAAGAAACTAGCAGAAAGGATTAATCCAGACTAGCTGCGTTGAGGGACTCAAGACACTTTAAAAGTTTTTTGCTTCTTAATTGATAATATTAGTTATCTTTAAAGATTTTCATATGCGCGTCACCACCTCATTTCCACTGGGGACTCTTCGTGACACACCTTCTGAAGCCGAAATCGTTTCTCATCAATTACTTTTAAAAGGTGGTTTTATTAGGAGAGTTAACAGTGGTATTTATGCATACATGCCAATAATGCTTAGGGTTATTGAAAAAATCTCCTCAATAATTGATCAAGAACTTAATAGTAAAGGCTGTACCAAACTGATGCTTCCACAACTTCATCCCGCAGATTTGTGGAAGAAAAGTGAAAGATGGGAAGGTTATACTGCTGGTGAAGGAATTATGTTTAACCTAAAAGACAGGCAAGGCAAAGAATTTGGTCTAGCTCCCACTCATGAGGAAGTAATTACAAGCATTGCCTCGGAAATAATAAATTCATATAAACAACTTCCTTTATGTTTTTACCAAATACAAACAAAATTTAGGGATGAAATAAGGCCAAGATTTGGATTAATGAGAAGCAGAGAATTTATTATGAAAGATGGTTATTCTTTTCATTCTTCAAAACAAGATTTAGAGAATTTTTATAATGAGATGGAGAAGGCCTATGAAAATATTTTTCGAAATTGCGGTCTCCAAACTGTAGGTGTTGAAGCAGATAGCGGGGCTATTGGTGGAGCGTCTTCAAAGGAATTTATGGTTACAGCAGATGCCGGAGAAGATTCAATTTTATTCACTGAAAGTGGATCTTATGCTGCAAATATTGAAAAAGCTGTTTCTATTCCTTCTAAACCCATTCCATTAAAAAACTTAGCTACTAAATGGATAGAAACTCCTAATCAAAAAACAATTATTGATATATGTGAAAAAAATAATTGGGATCCAAGTCAAGTTGTAAAGATTGTTTTGTTTATTGCAATATTTGAGGATAAGAATGAAATCCCCGTTCTTGCATGTATTCGAGGTGATCATCATATCAATGAAGTTAAACTCTTTAACCTAATAAATAAAAATTATATTTCTAATCTTATTAATCTCAGAATAATTGAAGAAAATTCAATAATACAAAAGAACTTAATTAATCTTCCTTTGGGATTTATTGGACCAGATCTAGAAAATAAAACTATCAAATCAGATTCAAATTGGGAAAAAAAATGGATGAGAATCGCTGACCTTGCTGCAAGTAGTCTTTCTAGATTTATAAGTGGTGGAAACAAATTGAATTTTCACAAAGTATTTGATAATTTTTCATTTACTGAAAAAAATTTTCTAATAGAAGATATTAGAAATGCCAAAGAAGGAGAAAAAGTCTACCTCGATAGCAAAGAATCATTAAAAGAAAAAAAAGGTATCGAAATTGGACATATTTTTCAATTAGGTCAAAAATATAGCGAAAAACTTAATGCTAATTTTTCTGATAAAGATGGAAAATTAAAAAAATTATGGATGGGTTGTTATGGAATTGGGGTAACTAGAATAGCTCAAGCAGCCATTGAACAGAATCATGATGAAAAAGGTATTTGTTGGCCAATACAAATTGCACCTTTCGAAGTAATTATAATTCCAACTAATTTAAAAGATCCTTGTCAGAAAGAACTATCTGATGCGATTTATAGAGACTTTAAAAATAATAAAATTGATGTTTTATTGGACGATAGAGATGAAAGAGCTGGAGTCAAATTCAAAGATGCTGAATTAATAGGAATTCCTTTTCAGATAATTGTAGGTCGATACTCAATTAATAAAGAAGTTGAGTTTTCGTCAAGGTTAAATCAAACTAAATTGAAAATAACTTACAAGAAATTGCTAGAAACATTTTTTTACGAATCAAAAGTAATGTACAATAAAAATTCTTAAAGTTAAAATTATCTGGAGCAAAGATTATGCTATTTAAGGACAAATTCGAATTATTTTTTAAGAAACTCACTAAGGCTATATCTTTTACATTGTCATTACTGATTGTTTTTACTCTATTTAATCCACCTTCATTTGCTGCTAAAACATCAATGACGGGAGATTATGCAAAAGATACGATATCAGTAGTAAAAACATTACAAACAGCTGTTGATACTCCAAAAGATTCTCCTAATAAAGACGAAATTAGAGATGAAGCTCTTACTTTAATAACTGACTATATTTCAAGATATAGAAATAGAGGGATGGTAAACAAAACCCAATCTTTTACAACCATGCAAACAGCATTAAATGCAATGGCAGGCCATTACAAAAACTTTGCAAGTAGACCATTACCGGATAAACTAAAAGAGCGTTTAACTAAAGAATTTTCTCTTGCCGAAAAAATGGTTCTTAGAGAAAGTTGATACAAATCATTTACTTTTTTAATCTAAATCAAGATTTTTGAATATATTGGATATTCGCACAAAAATAATGCTTTTTTAAAATTGGCTAATGTTGTTGTAATCGGAGCTCAATGGGGTGACGAAGGAAAAGGGAAAATAACCGATTTACTTAGTCGCTCTGCCGATGTTGTTGTCCGCTACCAAGGAGGGGTTAATGCAGGGCATACAATTGTTGTAGAAGATAAAGTCTTAAAATTACATCTAATTCCATCAGGAATACTTTATAAAAACACTACTTGTTTGATTGGATCCGGAACCGTAGTGGATCCAAAAATTTTACTTAAGGAAATAGATATGTTAATTGAAAACGGGATAAACATATCAGGATTAAAAATTTCTTCCACATCACATGTAACTATGCCTTATCATCGAATGTTGGATGAGGCAATGGAATCTGATAGGGGGTCAAACAAAATCGGTACAACTGGTAGAGGTATTGGTCCAACTTATGCAGACAAGTCCCAGAGAAATGGAATAAGAGTCAGAGACCTACTTAGTATTGATAGATTAAGAGATGTTATAGAGATTCCCTTAAAGGAAAAGAATGGAGTTTTAGAAAAAATATATGGAATTAAACCTCTGAATCAAAAAGAGGTAGTTGAAGAATATATTGAATATGGACGACGATTATCAAAGCATGTAGTTGACTGCACAAGAACTATTCATGCCGCGTCCAAAAACAAAAAAAATATTCTTTTTGAGGGGGCTCAGGGCACTTTACTCGATTTAGATCATGGAACATATCCGTATGTAACTTCATCAAATCCAATTTCCGGAGGAGCTTGTATTGGGGCCGGAGTTGGTCCAACTCTAATTGATAGAGTAATAGGTGTTGCAAAGGCCTACACCACAAGAGTTGGAGAAGGTCCATTCCCTACTGAATTGCAGGGAAGTATTAATGATCAACTTTGTGATAGAGGTAGTGAATTCGGAACCACCACTGGGAGGAGGAGGAGATGTGGGTGGTTTGATGGGGTTATCGGTAAATATGCTGTCTCTGTAAATGGGCTTGACTGTTTAGCCGTAACAAAATTAGATGTCCTTGATGAGTTGGATGAAATTCACGTTTGTATTGCATATAAACTTAATGGAGAACAAATAGATTACTTCCCAACTAATTCGGATGACCTGAAAAGATGTAAACCGATTTATAAAAAATTAGAAGGTTGGCAATGCTCCACTGCCAATTGCAGGAAACTATCTGATCTTCCCCAAAATGCTATGAATTATCTTAGATTTCTTGCGGAATTAATGGAAGTCCCTATAGCTATCGTTTCATTAGGAGCAAACAGAGACCAAACTATAGTAATTGAAGACCCAATACACGGGCCTAAAAGAGCACTATTAAGATGATTATTTTGAGAACTAATGAAAGAATCATTTAGACATTCTGATCAAAACAAATTTTTAGACCTAATAGGTATAGGCAATGCAATAGTAGATATAATTGTGAATGTTGAAGATGATTTTTTAGAAATTAACAATCTAAAAAAGGGGTCTATGAATCTCATAAATTCAGACGAATCTAAGTTATTATTGAAAAATTGTAAGGTTATTAAGCAAATATCTGGGGGGTCTTCAGCCAACACCGTCGCATGCTTAGCTGAACTAGGTAATAAAGTGCAATTTATTGGGAGAGTAAAGAATGATAAATTTGGCGAATTCTTCTCTTATGACATAAAAAAAAGTAATACTATCTTTAAAACCACTCCAATTAATGATGGGCCATCAACAGCTCATTCAATCATCTTAATTACGCCAGATGCTCAAAGAACAATGTGTACTTACTTAGGAGCCTCAGTTGAATTAGAGCCTGGAGATATTGATCTTTACTCAATCAAGGATAGTAAATATTTATATCTTGAAGGATATTTATGGGATAGTCAATTAGCTAAAGATGCCTTTGTCAAGGCTGCAGAAATCTCGCATGCTAATAATACCAGGGTAATACTATCATTGTCTGATTCTTTTTGTGTAGATAGGCATAGAGATAGTTTTTTGGAATTCATTGATAATTACGTTGATATTGTTTTTTGTAATGAATCAGAAGTTTTAAGCCTTTTTAAAAAGGATAAACTCAATTACTGCCAAGACAACCTCTCTTCCCTATGTAAAGTAGTAATAGTTACTCTAGGTTGTGAAGGCTCTCTAATAGTTAATGGGGGTCAAGCCAAAAAAATAAAACCAAATTCTTCAGGCAAAGTTATAGATACTACTGGTGCTGGTGATATATATGCAGGTGGATTTATTCATGGTTTAATTAATAATTATCCGCTCAAAAAATGCGGTGAAATTGGTTCAAAATATTCTGGAAAAATAATTACCCAACTAGGTTCTAGATTAAAAATTAAAACTGATAATTAAATAAAAATAAGCTTTTAAATTTCAATCAAAAAGACTCAGTAACCCATTCATAGTATTTTTTTTCACTTTCAAATTTTTTAAAGATAATTTGTGGAACATCGTAACTGGACTTTTCTTTTAAAAATACTATTAAATCATCTTTTAATCCTGGCTTGCTTTTTATTATAATTTCAACCTCTCTAGTCTCCTCAATTTCATTNTCCCATTTGTAGAAAGAAATAATATTTTTTAAAGATACGCAAGCCGCTAGATTTCTTTCAATTAGCAATTTTGCAATATCTATTGCTTTTTTTTCATCTGATTCTGTTGTAATCAAAAGTATTATTTCTCTCATTGACACAAGATTAAAAATATTTTCTAATATGGTTTATTAGAGCATCATATTCATTAAAAAGGTAAGCATTTTCATATTCTTTTTTTGGTCTCTTCACCAAAAATAACTTCTTTTTGCTACCAGAAATAATTTGTTCCCAATTACTCTGGGAATAACTTCCTGTTTCTCTACATAGGACATAATCTATCTCCCAAAAATCACAAAGTTTTTTTTCCAAAAAACTTTCCTTATTTTTACTTGGTTGAAGTATCGCTATATTTGTTTTTTTAATACATGAGCTATAAGCACTGGATATGCTTTCGTGGGTTGGAAGCACTCTTGTGAACACATTTGCGCCAAAACTTGAATAATATCTCGCCGTATCCTTTAAAAACCTTGATCCTATTGCTAAAAGAAGATTTTTATTTAATAAATCAAATTTTCTCGTATCTTTTAGATTTGAAATATAGTAAAAATTATTATAGTTTTTAATCAAAGTTTTTCTCTCAAAGACAAGAAGTGTGATATTTATTTCTTTGCATGCTCTGCTGAGAATTTTTGAGATGATTAAAGCAAATGGATGAGTCGCGTCTATGACGAATTTAATATTATTTTTTTTTATGAAATTTATAATTTCATCTTTATCATTTAACTTTCCCGTAATGATATGTAACTTTGGATTTTTCAGGTATGAATTAACTGCTCTATGAGTTACAACACTTGTAAATACTACATAGTCAAGTCCGAGAAGCTTTTTTGCTAATGCAGGCCCATCTGAGGTCCCTGATAGGATCCAAACACTTTTGTAGCAATTTTGTTGATTCTGCATCAATATATCTTTAAATTAAATTATAAAATAATGAATCATTGTTTAATTCAAGCGGTAATAAATAACACACCTCAAATGAGGTATACCAAAGATAATCAAATTCCTATAGCTGAAATGGTTGTTAATATCAAAGGTTTACGTAATGATGATCCAACTAGAGAGCTAAAGGTTTTAGGGTGGGGGAACATAGCGCAAGAAATGGTAGATAACTTAAGGGAAGGAGGGAACATTGTTATTGAAGGACGCCTTAGAATGAATACAGTTACCAGAAAAGACGGCACGAAAGAAAAGCAACCTGAACTAACTGCTTCAAAGATTCATCATATTACTCCTCTTGAGCAGACCANCTCTAATAAAAAAGAAAATAATACTTCTAATAATAATGAGGAAAATCCTCAAAACAATAGTTGGAATAGCTCTCCTTTAGTCCCTGAAATTGACGAAATACCATTTTAAATTAATTTTCAACTTTATTTTCTTGAATACTTATAATCAACTTACTAATTTTTCTCTCTAATGAAGCAAGTTCTCTTCTTATCTGAGGCCACTTCCCCATATCAATATTCCTCAGCAACCACGCTCTATCTTGATCAAGCTTTAAAATTAGTTCATCTTGACTTTTATGATTAGTACCTTCCATAATAATCAATACCATATTTAAACTTATTCTACTAAAACTAAATGAAGAAATACTTATCTCCTGGAAACATTATTGTAACAACAGGTGGTGTATTAGCTTTTGTTGGAATGACAGCTTATTTTACTGATTCAGTAAACCTTAGCGTGCCCACTTTTTTTTATGGAGTA
>FUFK010062588.1_pt1 | contig 17264 bp, 45 predicted proteins | sample 1021851 | NCBI WGS metagenome assembly FUFK01 (sample SAMEA51879418, study PRJEB19060) | metagenome | reverse complement strand
GTGCATCTTTCTTCCAACAAAATGCATGGATAGGTCTTCGTGTCCAGTTTACACCATTAGGAAGTAAACATTCAAATAATAATGCTCTTCTCTCTAAACTATTTACTGTGTGAACATCAGCAAAAGTAAAATCACCGTGACCTTTTTCATGGTCGTATAAATATTCATTTCTAATATATGCACTAAACGGTGGTAAGTTATGATTCAGATATGCCAATTATTTTTTCTTTGTTGTTTTCTTTTTAGTTGGCTTTTCTTTTACTTCCATTTTTTTTAATTTACCAGAATTAATCATAGCATAAAAAATACCTTTGCCTTTTTTAGAACCATACCTATCTTTAAAATCTTCTAGTGTTCTTTTACCCTGTGCGGTTAGTGGCATTGTGTTTCCTTTTTAAAGCTAATTTACCTTTTTTAAATATTCTAACTACTTCTGTTTTACCCATGACCTTTGCTCTTTGTTCTCCTACAGTTAGTATTTGAACTTTCCTTGCATAAGGTTTTTTAATCTTTTTAACTTTTGCTACAGTTGCTCTTGCATCTGCAGGTGTTGCAAACTTTATTGATACAGTGTCTTTTGGATTTTCGTCTGTATATAATCTTCTACCAGAACCTTTTGGTTTCTTGCCTGTACCTTTTTTAGGGTCAGCCATTGTCTCTATTATTTTCTACTATGTTTACGAACTCTGTGCCTTTGATTGCTTTGTATACATTACCCTTTGGACTTACGGCCTTTAACATGTCGTTGAGACTTTGGTGGATTTTTCTTACTCCCACTAGGACCAGACCAAAGAACTTTATTAGCCCAATAAGCGGCACTCGTAGGACCTTTTGCAATATTTTTACCATGCCTCGCTTTAAATGACTTCCTAGCTTCTGCACTGTAGTTATGCCCCATAGAAGCATCACCGAACCGAATAAGCCTTGGTTTGCCGTTTTCGAGTATAGCAACTTTACCTTTCTTACCACCTTCAGTGGTTCGAACTGCCTTATTGAATCTAGAAAGACCATGCTTTTTAAGAAACTTTTTTCTTTTTTCTGCTTGACTTAGTTTTTCTGCCATTCTTTTTAGGTTTCATTTTGCCAACTGCTATCATGATAACAGTTTTATCTTTAGGCTTTTTCTTTGTCGTCTTCTTGTACATTAATTATCCTATTATTTCTGTTATCAGTTTTGCCGTTAAACTTAGGGTCTTTCTTCTTTGGGATAACTCCTCTACCCATAAGAATATCTTTCTGAGTTATTTTACCATCTCCTGAATAGTCTGGAAATTTTTTACTCATGACCACATAATACCTGCAACAACAGCTATAACAATAGCTAGAGCAAGAATCTTGCCCTTCTTGTTAAGTCCTTTCCAATAATTTACTATTTTATCTTTCATTGTTATTTTCCCCCATATTTTTTACTTTTACGTTTAGTTCCGTCTGCTCTTTTGATAAGCCCTCTAGCTTTTGCAGATGCTCGTTCAGTAAAACCTAATTTTTTTCCTGATTTAATCTTCTTTTTTAGTGTAGAAAGTTTAGGAGGCACTACTTTTTCTTGACAGTTTGTGCTGCACGTCTAAATTGTGCTGCAGTTGGTGCACCTTTTGCCCCTTTCTTTCTCATTTTCTCGCCACGCTTCCGTTTAGCATGAATATTAGCGTATAATCCTTTTCTCATTTCTTTTTCTTAGCAGTTTTTTTCTTTTTTCCGCCTAATAAATCTTTATCTGCCTTTCTCGCACCACCTTTTCCAGTAGCAAAGGACCTTACACGACCTGCAGCCCACTGATGTTGTGATACTTTAGGTCTTGAACCTGCAGAAAAGTATGCTGCCAGTCCACGAGAGTAGACTTTACTCAATGTAGATTTAGAAATACCACTAGATTTGTGATATTTATCTATAACTGCTGCTCTACTCATTATCCTTTTCTCCTTTCTCTGTCTATTTTCTTCATCATCGCAGGAGTTAGTTTACCTTCTCTGTATAATTTAGCTGTTCTTTTTATTTCAGCCTCTCTTGCTTTAGGATTTTTCGCACCCCTAACGTATTTCTGTGGCACTCCACCCTTAGTTTTAGGCACTGGTGCAAATTTACGTTTATTTTTCTTTTTAGATTTGGTCTTCATACTCCATTATAATGATTGGCATAGGCTGCTCGTAACGCCCTTGTTTGTTTGATTGTATTGTAGTGTTGTTGGCTTGTTGAACAAAGCCTATATTTATATATTATAGGGGTCAAATAACAAGTTGTCAAGCATTTTTTAAAAAAATTTATTTTAGTATTGACAAAACCGTATCTGGGGTGTATAATAAGTATTATACATACTACCTAGTATATACTTAATATGGCCGTACATACCACTAAATAAATACCACAGGTATGCCCGACATGTACTTTCAAACCTAATCCTAAATTTTTAGCATAATTGCATATATATACATATACAGGGGGTGGCATGGCACATGCATACACACAGCATATAGTAGGTATATACAAAATATATGCTAGATACATACCAGATATAGATATAGTAATAATATATTACAAATATTTAGTATGTATTTTCAAGATATAGAGCATATCTCAAACATTACAAAAACTAGTAATCTACTTTCTAACATATGTTAGATATAAATCTGATACCCCCCCCTACACATATCCAATATATAACCAAGATAAGCTGAACAATATCTGTTCGGCATTTGTTCTGTCTAAAATAAAATAATAATTAGACATAAAAAAAATTTGACATAATCAGATATCAATGATACATGTAGTACATGTTAAAAAGAAAGGGTGTTAATAATGATTTATAAAGAACTAACAAAGAGCCAATTCAGAGATGAATTTGAGACTGATGACGGATTTACTTGGGATGGATTGGGGGCGTTATATGATTTTATAATTGATAATCTAGATGACTATAACACTAAATTAGATGTGATAGCCTTAAAATGTGAGTATAGTGAATATGATAGTATAAAAGATTATAATGATGATTATAATGAGGAATATACTAATTATAAAGATATCACAGCAACAACAGTTATACCCATTGATAGTGATAGATTTATAATAGCAAATTATTAACTTTAAACAATAACCTTTAATCGGGTTATTGCTTAGGGTTATACCTAAGGGAAAAGAGGCAATAATGCTTAATAAAACTAATGTATTTGATTATGATGTTACAGTAAAGCAACTAAATGATAAGACTGTCCGAGTTGTTGCAGAAAATTACAAGCATACTATAATCAGATATTACACGGTAAAGGGTAATTTTAACCAATATATAAGTAAAATATTACCAAAATTAAAAGTAGCAATAATAGACATGGAAAGGGGTTTAAATGTTTGATAATGTTGAAAAATGGAACTATGGCAACTATTCAAGTAATAACTACGGCTATCATAGTATGGCTTTCAGGGATAATTTCGGGTATGATTATTATTTTAGCTATGATACTTTGGTAGCATTTACTGATGATGACGGACTTTGTATTCGTGAAAATGTTTGGGGTACGACCACCGGAAAGCATTTGAATTGGATTAATAAAGATAAATCAATTAGAGTAGATTCAAAGACATTTGAGGCTAGATTAAAAAGATTAAGAGATAAACACAGAAAGGAATAGAAAGGCTAAATAACATGGCAGAAAAAATAGATTTAGTGAGTAATTATATTCATGCTAATGTAGTCAATACAAAAGAAGTAAAAGATTTATCTAGTTATGATAAATTATTAATAGCAAAAGAAGTAGTAGCTATGATGATTGACGCAAAGCAAAACCAAATACAAGACGAACCAAAAGAAAGTATTTGGAAAGAAGAACAATCACAGCTTTATAGGGTGTTAGGTCTTATGGATTGTGAAGAAGAAAGTTGGAATAATGAAGAGTAAAAAGAAAACTAAAAGAGATGATAATCTCACAGATACAGATATAAAAATATTTATAGGGGTATATGCAACATTGTCTTTGGTGTTTCTTGGTTTATTATTTGTAGGTACTATAATAGCATGAATCATATTAAATTTAATATCTTAATGGGTTGCATGATTCTTATAACCTTTATTTATACTTTAATCACAGTCTAAAAAAACTATTATAAATATTTGTAGGCTATCTCTTCGGGGGTAGCCTTTTTTTATTTGACAATTTACTATTATTGTAATAGCTTAATGTGATGAATACAAAGTTTTTTAATGGTTCTAGTATCTTTTTTTATGATTTCCTCCTAGAATTTAGGACTATTATTTTCCCTTTGTGTTCATGTTTCATTGTAAGAACACTCCTTGGACTTAGACAAGAGGGGATAATAGTAGCGGACACTCCCCTCTTGTCGCTTTCTTAATTAAAAATTTGACATCTTAATATTTTTTTCCTAAAATAATTTTATATAATATCTAACATATGTTAGAAGAAAGGCACTACAAATGACTAAAACTACAGTTGTTGAGTGGGAAGGGGAGCCTGTCGAACTAGAAGAATTGGACAGGGTAAACCAAGACTTACTCAAAAAAATAGATAACTGCTTTGATGAGATTAGGAAAGTTGAAAATGGTAAAACTACTATTGAATTAATTGACTATGTATCAAAGCATATCGCAGTTAAAAAAGAAGTAAAAAATAAGGACAAAGAGCAGGAAGTAAAGAACATTAGAAAATATCTTCTAGCAGTAAAACCTTATAACGAAGATGACGGTATATCGAGGGGGGCTTATGATATGATGAATCAAAGAGTGTCTAAGGGCTCTCACTTGGTACACCGTAAGAAACTTGTAATTAAAAATAATAAATTGCAAGATAAGAAAGGCGATAGCGTATCTATTGCAAAGATTGAGGAAGAGTACGCTAAATTAGTAAAGAGTAATAAAGCTAAACAGATTGAGGTTGTTGAAGAACCAATTACTATGCCTCAAAATGATGATGACTATTTATCTGATTCAGTTGAGAACTTTAATGAAGTCACAGAATCATATCAAAGAGCAGATATTATCATTCAGTCTTTTCAAGTGCTACTAAACTTGAATGATTCTGATTTATCTGATATCTTAAATGAACATGATTTACAAACATTCGTTAAAGATAATCATAAACCCCTTAAACATATCTTTGATAGGGTGTTGGAATCAGGGAAGCAACAAAGCAAAGTTGCTTAACTTGGGTGGAAAAGAGTGTGCGTGGCTACCCTTAAATACTAGTTAAAAAAATCCATGCTATACGGCTTGGGTAGTGCCATATGTGTAGACACCGAGAGAACTCTGTGGCGAAAATTAAAACTACCCACACGAAAGGATATATTATGACAATAAATGACAGAGTTAAAGTTATAGACCAAGATATAACAGGAATAATAGTAAGAGATTATGGAAACAAAGTTGTTATAAAAGATGATGACGCNGAAATGTGGATTGATGATTATGACGAAGGGACATTAGAATTTAGAAAATCAGAATTAACTTTATTAGAGGACANANCATGNTAGAANTACCAAAGACTAAATTAAAGATTGCAGTTTACAGACTACGAGATGTTGANAAGATTCTTAANGGATATNATAAAANAAACANAAGTNAGTGGNGAATNAAAGAAGCTGAAATAATTGTTAGACAAGTTAGTCAAGACTTGATACATCTATTAGAAGGAACAGATTTAAAAGATGTCGAAAAAGAAATCGAAAGATTACAACAAAGCCTTATCAGTTGAAGATGATATAAAAGAATTAATAGAGCAAGGATTCTTAGAAAAAGTTAAGTCCAATGGCTCCTCGTATTTGTGTATTACAAAGAAGGGGTACGAAAAATTAACTGAATCATCAATTACATTCATACCGGACTTCGATACTGACGAACCAACGAAACATTAATGAAAATTTTTATAAATAATTTTTTAAAAAAGATAATAAAGACTATAACATCAAAAAAAGTCAATAAATTCAAGCATTTTAACGGTGTTCTTGACTACGAAAAAATACAAAGTAAGTATGATGATATATGGTGATAGAACACACACGAGGGTTTTTAGGACCCCCTTGTATGCCTCTTAAAACAGAATAAATTTTAGGGTTAAGCTACTTTTTTAAGATTCTTAGCTTTGAATTGACCTTTAGCCCACTNCCAATCATCTGGCNTGTATTCGACTTCAACATATCTGCTGATATTGTCTTCATCAACATGATTGATGTTAAACATATTAACAAAAAAGCTGATAGATTTTTTAGTAATACCAAATGCATTCATGATTTCACCTCCTCTTAAATTATAAATCAATATCTATACATAAAATACAACACCTGGATTCTTGCTAATTTGACAAGACAGATGTTATGTTCTAACATAGGTTAGATATAGAAAGGAATATTATGAGTAACATATACAACGAAATGCTATTAGAAAAATGGTACGAAGAAGCGTTAGCAGAAACATTAAAAGAATATAAAGATGTAGTTAAGGCAGAAGAAGAAGCAGAAAAAATAGCTAGAGATAGACTTGAAAGTGACCCCTACATACTGTATTACCATGAGTGTGCAGATAGTGAAAGCCCATGAAACAAATAGACAAAGATACAATATCATTAGAGTGGACTACTGATGATGTCAAAGAACAATTAAAATCTAGAGGGCTAGAAAGTAAATTAACTACTGATGATTGCAGATATATTTTAAAGTTAATGTTAGATAAACATGACGAAACAATCGGTGTAAGTTGGGATGTCATGGATGTCTACATTAATAGAGTAATCGAACTAAAGGAGAGTAAACAATGAGTAATCTTAAAAACGCACACGACATTGACGAGGATATCACTTACTTTGATTTTAAGGGGTATGAATTTAGGCTAGAAATGTCAGACTGGGACAATGGCAATTTAACAATCAGAGTTAAGACTAAGGATAATGATGATTGGGAGCATAAGTACACAGTAGTTGATGATGGAGAGGAGAGCGAACAATGAGAGAAGCAAAAGATATTTGTCATATTTGTGACAAAGTAGAGCCAACACCAAGTATGACTTATGTAGATTCAGAAAATCCACATGATGACAGATTAGTTTGTGATGAGTGTGCAGATAAAGAAAAAGAGAATAACAATGGGTAAAGTTAAAAATTATTTACAAGAAAAAGCAGAAGAGTTTATGCACGAAATAGAAGACAAAGTAAGTAAAGGTAAGATGACTAAAGGTTGTGCCTATAAATTATCTGTAGATAGAAAAGATGAGATAGCTTTTGATTTAGCAGGATTTGATTCAGAAGATATAGATAATCAAATAAAGATGTGGATAGATAGTATTGAGGTTCCTTGGTGGAACAAGATAAAAGATGTGAGGTTTTAATGAAGATAGAAATAAAAAGTGATACTTCTTTATATATCACAATAAACGGATATGTTTATTACATAGACGATTCAACAAACGAACAAATAATTGATAAGTGGAAAGATGAAGATGAAGATAACTGATAAAGACTTAGAGGGATTAACAGATATACAAAAACTATTTATAAAAATATTATTAGAAATAAAAAGAAAGGATAATAAATGACAGATAAAATGGCAGATATGCCTGATGAATTTTTTGATTGGCTAGACCAATGCCCTGTTCAATGGTACAGAAATAGGGTGGATGAGGGTATAGTAGGCTATACTTTTGTAATACCTGATAGTGAGGATGAGGATGAAGAATAAATATATAGTAAGAGTTAATGTAAGCTATACAAAAAAATATATTGTAGATGCTGAATCAGTCCAAGACGCAGAGGAAAGATATTTATTAGAAGGAGTATCAACTTCATTAATGGAAACAGAAATAGATAGAGAAATAATTAGTGTATTAACAGACAGAGAAGACGCAGAGAAAATATGGGAAGTATAAGTATAATAGTAATTTGTGTTTTAATTTTATTGTTTGTATTCTTTTATGTTCTTATGACTGCAGAGAAAGATGATGACGACAAAGATTCAGGTTCTTGGTAGTATGGATATTTTTACAGGTATAACAATTTTTCTTTTAATTTGTTTATGTGTCGGGCTAGTTTTAGTTATGTATACGGGGGGGCGTTGACAACTAGATGCTACCATATATATTGAATTTGTCAAATGAATTATAAATATCAGTTGGATATAGTCCAAGAAATATTTAATACAGAAGGAGCCATTAGTAATGGTGACTGTCCTTTTTGTTTACATAGAAGATGTTTTAATGTGAATATTAAAGAGGGGGATTTAGTTTGGAAATGTTTTTCTGCTAACTGTACCTCAAAGGGTAGGTATAGTAATAACTTCTCAAAAGAAGATGTAGAAAATTTTATATCTCAAAAAAAACAATTACATAATCATAAGTTTGTTGTTCCAAAAAGTTTTGTAAATCCTTTAATACATCCCAAAGGTAGGGCCTACTTAAACACTTACGATATTACAAATACGAGCGCTCGAATAATGTATGATGTAAAACAAGATAGAGTTGTATTTCTAGTAGAACATGAAGGACAAGTTGTTGACGCTACCGGTAGGACCCAAGGACATTCTGATTCAAAATGGTTTAGGTATGGTAAGTCTAATGTTCCTTTTATAACAGGGAATAACAGACAAGTAGGAATCATAGTTGAAGATTGTGTAAGTGCTTGTGTAGTTGAAATGAAGAGTGGGTTCACAGGAATATCTTTAATGGGAACGAATCTAAAAGATGAATCTATCCAACACATAGTCAATGCAGTAGATTCAGTTGTTGTTTGTTTAGACTTTGACGCAACAAAAAAATCTATGGATTTAAAAGATAAATTAGATGATAAGATTAAAACTTATATATGGATGATAGAGAAAGATTTAAAAAATTTTACTAACGAAGAAATGAAAGGATGGAAAGATAAGATATGCAATTTAATTTCTTAGGGTTACTAGCCACTATGTCTTTAGTTCTTTTTATGCTATTCTATATAGTGACAGGATTATAAATGGGTAGTGTATTAAAAAAGAAAAGACATAAAGGTCGTAGAAAAGTAGGCAGTAAAAAAAGACGAGCATCAAGGCGTAGAAGAAAAAGGAAATGACAAACAAGAGAGGAGGGGCCGTCAAGTATTACGACTTTGTGCATGAACACCCCCACGATTTTATTCCTATTGTAAGAGTAAAAGTGAAGGGTGAGACAAAATATAAATTAGAAATTAAAAGATATATTTATTCAGAGTGCAGTAGTCTATTAAAACAAAGACATGTATTATATGATAAATATGAAACTGTAAAATCACATAGAAGAAAGTTTGAGAAAATGTATTATGAAAAACAATTAAAAAAAGTAGAAGAATATTTTAAGACAAGGAGTTATTGACTATGAAAATATTATTAGTATTATTATTATTGAGTGGATGTTCATACTCGTTTAAAACTTTTAAGGTTTCTTCACAGGGGTCCCCTGAAAGTTCTGATGAGTATGATACTGCTCAAGCTAATAGACCATTAAATTCTATTCCTGTTAATGAAGAAATATTAATAGAAGAAATGGAATCTATAGATAGGTTAGAACAAATAAAAATTGAAATGGACAAAAGATTAAAGGAGTTAAAAGATGAATAAATACTACATACAAAGAATTAGTGCCGAAACTTGTGAGGACATAATAAAAAAGTATCAACCAAAAAAACAAGAAGATATTATAATTATAAGAACTTATGATGAGCCTTTAGGATTAAGTCCTAAGTTAAGGTTTGCCATGACAGATGAGGAATACCAAAACTTTGTAAAGTTAATAGGTCAACACGGTGAGTTTGTAGATATCATAGATATTATTTTGAGAAGAAAAGAAGCCGAGCAAGTTGACAAAATGGCTGAAGAACACAATCAATAATCTAACATATGTTAGAAAACAGGAAGGTCGCCTTGACTGAGGCAGACGGAAATATTCGTAAATATTTATTAAAGTCTTTACTGACAAGAGAGTTCTATGAAAAATTTAAAAAATATAATTTAGGAAGTTTATACAATCATAATATTTATAAAACTGTAAATAGTATCTATGAGAATGATAAAGAATTAAATTATATTTCTACAGAATTTTTAGTTGATGTTTATGAAAAACATTATGGCTCTCGCATGGGACATCAACAATTATCTAGTGATAAAAAAATAATATTTGATTTAGATAAAGTAAAAGAACTAAATAACAAAACAGTTGAATACATTTTACAACTAACTTTAAAAAAAAATAAAGCAGAAGAACTTACTAAAAAAAGTTTTGCACTTGTAAATAACCCCGAAAAATATGACTTTTCTGAGATAAAAACTTTTGTAAAAAATATAAATGATGTTGAAAAAGAATACGAAAGTAAAATGGATAGGGTTGATGTCGACCCTTTACGATTAATAGAAGAGGAAGAAGAAGAGGGTAGTATTAGATTCAATATACCTAGCTTACAAAATGCAACAAAAGGTGTAGGTGGTGGTAACTTTATTATTATATTTGCTAGACCAGAGGCCGGTAAGTCTGCTTTTTGGATTAGCTTAGTTGCAAATAAGAATGGTTTTGCAGAGCAAGGTAAAAAATGTCATGCGTTTATTAACGAAGAACCTGCAAAGAAAACTTTTTTAAGATTAGTTTCTTGTTGGACAGGCGTACCCAAGTTTGAGATGAAACAAAAAATAAATCAAGTAAGAGCCGAGTGGAGTGCAGTTAAAGATAATGTATTTGTTTATGATTGTGTTGGTATAAACATGCATGACTTAAATAATTATTGTGATGAAAATGAAGTTGATATAGTTATCATAGACCAACTAGATAAAGTAAACATTAGGGAAAAATTTGATAAACAGCATGAGAAGTTAAAAGAAATATATAAACAAGCAAGAGAGTTAGCTAAGAGAAAAAACATTTTAGTAATTGGAGTTAGTCAAGCAAACGCAGACGCTCACAATCAACAACGAGTAGATTTTAATTGGCTAGATAATTCTAGAACAGGCAAGGCAGGAGAGGCAGATTTAATTATTGGTATTGGTAAACCAAGAGAATCAGTAGAAGAATACGAAAGACATTTATATTTATCTAAAAACAAGTTGACAGGCGACCATGCAGATATTAATTGTGAACTAGAGCATACATTATCTAGGTATTCATGATATTAATATTAGATGTAGAAACAACATTCACTGACGGTGATAACACACCTTACAATCTAAATAATAAATTAGTATCAGTTGGTATTAACAGTAAATACTTTTTCTTTTATCATCAAAGCATAGATGAATCTACACACCAAGAAACATTTAATAAGATACAAAAATTATTAGATGACGCTAAATTAATTGTAGGTCATAACTTAAAGTTTGACATGACTTGGATGTATCACTTTGGTTTTAAATATAATGGTAAGTTGTATGATACCATGTTAGCTGAGTACATAAGTTTTAGAGGGCATCCTTTTAGTGGTAAGACAAGACTATCTTTATCCCTAAAAGAATGTTGTAAAAGAAGAAACCTCTCTCACAAATTCGATAGTTTAAAAAGATACATTGATAATAATTATAATGTTGATGAAATACCCATAGAGCATTTAGAAGAGTATGGAAGACAAGATGTAAAAATAACTTATCAACTTTATAAAAGTCAGATAGCAGAATACAAACAAAAATTTAAAAACTTAATTAAAATTAGGGATATGACAAATGATTTTCTTAGAGTTTTAATTGACATAGAATTAAATGGTAATTGTATTAATGTTGATAAACTAAATAATGTAGAAAAAAATCTTACCAAAGAATACTACGATTTAAAAAAAACAGTAGACAACACCGTAAAAGAAGTCATGGGTGATGGCGTATACAATCTATCTAGTGGCGAGGATTTATCTAAAATAATTTATTCTAGAAAATTACAAGATAAAAATATATGGAAAGAAATATTTAACATAGGAACTACAAATGGAAAACAGAACAAAAGAACAAGATATAAAGATTCAGAGTTTAGAGAATACATAAAAAAGTATACAGACCCTATTTATAAATTAATAGGTAGCCCCTGTTCTAAGTGTCATTCTACAGGCTATGAAAACTTACTAAAGAAGGATGGCACAAAAAGAATTAGGCCCCTAAAGTGTAAAGACTGTAAAGGACAGGGAACTACATACATTGAAACTGAAGTTCCTGCAGGATTTAAATATAAACCGTACTCTTTTGAGGATGCAACTATAAATGGTTTTAAGGTTGATACTCATACTTTACTTAAAATATCTGAGTTTAGTAAAGGTAAATTAAAAATATTTGCAGATAATTTAATTAAGTATAGTGCAGTGGGTAAACTACTAAATACTTTTGTTCCTGCATTAAAAGATAATGTAAGGTATAACACAGGGTTATTGCATCCGTCATACAATCAAACTTCTACAACCACAGGCAGACTATCTTCGTCTGAACCTAACTTTCAAAATTTACCAAGAGACGGTGGTATTAAAAGTGTAATCATATCTAGATTTGAAAACGGAAGTATCTTTGAAGTAGACTTCTCGCAGTTAGAATTTAGAACTGCAGTTTTTTTAGCACAAGATAAACAGGGCATGAAAGATATTGAGAATGGTGTAGATGTTCACCAAAATACTGCAGATATAATAGGTTGTAGTAGGCAGGATGCCAAAGCTCATACCTTTAAACCTTTATACGGTGGGATGATGGGTAATGAAAACGAAAAAAGATATTATCAAAGTTTTTTAAAAAGATATAGAGACATTGCTAAGTGGCATATAACTTTACAAGAAACTGCATACAAAACAAAAATAATATCTTTACCTAGTGGAAGAGAATATTATTTTCCAGATGTTTATAAAACAACTAATAAGTATGGTGATATTAGATACACTAAAGCTACTAAAATAAAAAATTATCCTGTTCAAGGTTTTGCTACTGCAGATATAGTTCCCATAGCTTGTCTAAATGTATGGTCTTTGATGAAAGAAAAGAAAGTAAAAAGTTTAATTATAAATACTGTGCACGATTCTATTGTTATTGATACATATCCTGGTGAAGAAAAGATAGTAGAATCAATAATAAAAACTGGTTGTAGCAGGGTTAAAGATTATTTACTTTTAAAATTTGATTGTGATTTTAATGTACCCCTAGATATAGAAATAAAGAAAGGCCAGAACTGGCTTGACACAAAGCAAATATAATAATAATATATAGTATTAAATAAATCTAACATNTGTTAGTAAGGAACTAAAATGTCAAACGAAGTAAGCAACATAAGTAACCTATCTCCAGAGGCGGTGATGGCAATGATAGGTCAAGATTCTGCACCGACCACAACCTTAGCAACTATGAGAACAAATAGAGAGCCAGAGGATGATGACGGAAATAAACTTCCTATGGGTTCTTTTAGAATAGATAATAGTAGTGTTGGAACTATTTTTGGTAAGCCGGTTTTTTTCAGACCATTATACACTGCAATGCAGTATAAAAAGTATGATGAAAATAATGAAGACAATAATTATAAATCTATTATGTTTACATCATGGACTGATGAGATACCCGATACAAATGGTACACAAAGATGTGGTAGTATTCCTAGAAAAAAAAGAGAAGGATTAAGTCAACAAGAAATAGACGAGCAAGATAAAATTAAATGCTTTAAATATGTTTGGGGACTAGCAACCATGAAAGGTGTTTCAGCCACGGGCAAAGAACTATCCATAACGGATGAGCCTGTTTTATATTCTGCATCCGGCACAAATTTTATACCTATGCAAGAAATAATACAAGGTATCAGTCAAAGAAATGAAGTGATGATTAATTGTGTTTTAGAATTTTATGATACACAAAAAGAAAAGAAAGGTTCTAACATTTGGTATGTGGCAAAGATAAAAGAATCTTTTACAAAACCACCGGCACTTACTGAAGAGCAATTAAAACATTTAAGTATGTTTAAATCTATTCGTGAAAGTGAAAATGCATATGTCATGGGTTTACATAAAGAGAAACAAAAATCCACTGAAGATGTATTAGATGATGATATAGTTGCAGAATTAGAAACGGCATGACCTTTTTAGAAGAGGTTAAATCTCTTCTTGTTGAATCTCAAAGACGGCCAATAAAGATACCTCATTTAATCCAACATCAGTTTGCTAGTGATTGTTTAGAAGCAGTAAAAAAACAATTTACGGGTGAGAGAGAATCTGAATTTAGGATTAGGATGTCTAATATTGGCCGCCCCCTTTGTCAATTACAGATGGAAAAAAAGTATGCATCTGATTCTCAAGTGGGGTACGCTTCAGATTATAACACTAAGATAAGAAATTTATATGGTGATATACTAGAGGCAGTAGTGGTTATGCTCCTTAGAACTGTAAAGGCTAAGATTGATGGTGTTCAAGGGAAGGTAAAATTAAAAACAAAATACTTTGACATCAAGGGCACTTATGATATTATTATTGACGATAAAGTCTACGATATAAAGTCATCCTCTAATTTCGCATTTAAAAATAAATTCAATAAAGGATTTCAAGTCATGAGTGAAGATGACCCTTTTGGATATTTACCTCAAGGTTATTTATATGGCAAGGCACTTAAAAAAGATTTTGGTGGTTGGATTGTAATCAACAAAGAGACGGGGGAAATGCTAGTAACAGAGCCTCCACAAGAAGACACTAAATACAAAAGAAGTGCACTTAAAAGGGCTAATAAAAATATTAAAGCATTAATGACTGATGCTCCATTTAAAAGACAGTTTGAATTAAAGAATGAAAAGTTTGGTAGGAATGAAACAGGAAATAAAGTGTTAAGCACAGTATGCACTTTTTGTAACTATAAACATAAGTGTTGGGATAACTTACAATATTTACCTCAACAACAATCTAAAGCAACTAATCCGGCATACTATTGGTACGCTGAGATTAATAACCCTAGGATGGTAGAAAGTGAAGAGAACTAAAACTGATGACGTAACTATGAAAATTATTTATAACTCCTTTTGGAGAGAATAAATTTGCCTGTAGATTAGATGGGAAATATAAACCCAACACTGATGAAAAAGAACTAGCCTTTATCGTAGCTTTAGGACTTAGACAAATATCTTTAGATGACCCCGATTTAATATATAGTTTAGGAAAATCTTTATACGAAGTTCTTGAAATGGAAAGTAAGAACAATAAAGATAATATAATCTACTTAGACGAGTGGAAGAAAAAGTTACATTGAAACATAACTCAGATTTTAAATACGATTTAAAGTGGGGAAAGGTTGGCGAGAAAGTTGTTGCCGATATTGTAGAGGGTGATTCTACAGAAGTAAAATCAGAAAGAGATAAGTGGATTAAAAGCGGTAATCATTTCTGTGAGTATTCTAGTAGAGGTAAGGACAGTGGTATACTTACAACAAATGCAAAGTATTGGTCTATAAATTTTTATAAAAAGAATAGACTTTTTTTTAATATAACTCTTGAAACACTTTCATTAAAAGATATCATCAAAAAAAATAAGTTTAAAAAAATGCCTGGTGGTGATAGTAATACTTCATGGGGTTACTTGATACCCATAACTGAGTTAATAAATGTAAACAACTATGAGAATAATTAAGGACCCATTCACAGGAGATTTACTTATGTCTTTAGATTCTTTTGAATCAAAGCAAGTAAAGGATAAAGGATATATAAAGATATCCACTAAAACAAATTTCTTTGGTTACCTAAAAATACTGCATGATGATTTATCTGCAATAATTACTGAAGAGTTAAGAAACATACAACTAAATAAGGAGAAAACTAAAAATGCAAAAATACGAAATAAGTCAAAAATTAATACAAACAATAGTTAATTTTTTGTCCACATTACCGTGGAATCAAGTTAATCAAATATTAGGCTCCATAGCCGCAGAGGTGCAAGAAAATGAAAAGAAAGATATTGCCAAGAAAGACAGCAAATGATTTTGAATTATTTAATTTGTCAGTGTGGTATTGTGCAGAGGATAATCAACTTTATTGGGATGAAGACTGTATTAACACAACACAGCTTATTAAAAAATTTAAAGAAAAGTATGGCACTATGCGATATGCATGGGATGGCCGTCATGTTAACGAAAAAGTATTAAGAACTCCACTACCCTTTATTCTAAGGGCAATCATTAAACGTCTACAAGAACATACAAATAAAACTTACAAGACAACTCAAGAGTTACTAAATAGGCTTATCGCTTAATATAGCTAGTATCAACTAGATTCTCGTCAGCTTTAGGAACATCTCTTAGTTCCTCTACCACTATGTCTTCAGTTTGCTCTGGAGTTTCAAATAATTTTAATTCTCTTTTTCTTCTTTCTGTAAGAATCCCTCCACTTATGAAACCTCTTTCTTCTCCAAAAGCCTCTTTTTTAAATGTTTCTAAGTCTCCTCTTTTTAAAGCAGAAAAAGCCTCAGTTTCTTCGTCTGTTATCTTGCCAGTTTCTTTATCTTTTTTATACTTAAATTGAGTTTCTCCTACATTATATAATAAAGAAGCTAAGGCAGTTTTTTGGTTATTATTTAATTTTAAATTATTATTAACATTTATATTCTCTATAGTTTTTAAAACGTCTTCTTTTATTATTTTAGTAAACTGCATTTCCATTTCAGAAATACTATTTTTTTTACCATATCTATTTGTTTCAATTCCATAAGCATAAGTTGGATTTCCTGATGGGTCACTGTAGGGGGCTAATAAAGATGGTTCAAATTTTTTTGTTCCTTCTTTTATTTTTTTAATAGCATCATACAGAGGTTTGTTCTCTTCTTGAGCAATAAAATTAAATACTTGATTTATTAATCCTTGCATTATTTCTTAACTAAACTACCACCAAAATATAGTCCAACAATAGCAGACATTAAGTGAGTATCTAGTGGTGTAATTACCAACCCTAGGAACTCTCTATCTAATAATATTTCTTTCTTTTCTATTAAGAATAAAAATCCATTTGTAAATTCTGTCCATGTTAGAATAACTGGCACATCAAATAATACTGGCACTAACTTGGGCCAAGCAATAATAAAGAACACTGCAGTTAATGCAATAATTCTTCGGGTCCATTGGAAGCCTTTATTTTCGTATGTTCTAGCTTTTTCTACAAAAGACATTTGTGTCTCTGCTCTAGCTAATAACATTTTTTGCTCTTCCTGTTTTGCTTTGATGCTCTGCCCCCAGATTGTCATTACACCCCCCAGTAAGCTAGAACCTAGCATTGTTATCATTTCAACTGGTAAACCGCCCATTATATTTCCTCCTGTATTTTGTTTAGTTACTGCTTCACTTACTTCTATTATTTCTACGATTCCTACTGT